>Ga0074195_1000764_pt1 | contig 55809 bp, 73 predicted proteins | sample EPASupsiteHSE623_FD_64525 | JGI IMG/M metagenome (GOLD analysis project Ga0074195, IMG submission 64525) | Bioremediated contaminated groundwater from EPA Superfund site, New Mexico - Sample HSE6-23 | ecosystem: Environmental > Aquatic > Deep subsurface > Groundwater > Contaminated ...
CGCAAACAAAAACCCCGGCTCTCCCCGGTTTTTTTTGTTTTGGGCAGGCCACGCCGATACGGGGGGTAAGGGCGGAAGGAGTCGCCCGCCGAGTCGGCGGGTTGGAGACCATTACTCTAAACTATCTAATGTTTCTTCTAAAATTTTATGCAATGTTTCTCGGCCTCTGCCTGATTTATAAAATAATTCCCTCCGCTCGGCATTAATCTTTGAAATATAGGCCTCATAATAAATTAATTTGAGTGGCCGACGATAGCGCGTAGAATCCACTAATCCATCCTGATGCTCTCTATACCTTCTTCTTAAGTCATGTGTACAACCAGTATAAAATTCCTTATCCCTCTTGCTATATAAAATGTAAACATAATGCATATTTTTCGCCGCTTGGCAGGGGCGGAAGGAGTCGAACCCTCGCCAATGGTTTTGGAGACCATTGTTCTACCGTTAAACTACGCCCCCATCAATCAGCGGAAAATTATTTAATTTTTATAAAAGGCGGAAGGAGTCGCCCGCCGAGTCGGCGGGTTGGAGACCATTGTTCTACCGTTAAACTACGTCCCCTTATGAATGCCTATATCGAATGTCCTACTGAATAACAATGAATATGTCTGTTCCCGCCTCTTCGGCGGGTCGCCGAGGAGGCGACTACCGTTAAACTACGCCCCCTTATTTCTTCTCCGCGGGTTTGCCGGTAACCGCGGTTTTGATTATGTCTTTAAGCTCCGGGAATTTTTTAAAAAGATATTCAAAGCGGTTCAGCGTCTCCCCGGTCTGTTCGTTGAACAACGGCGTGCCGCCGGTATACATGGTGCCCATCTTGTCGCCAAACTCATTGAGCTTATTCTTGGCCAGCCACTCTTCCACCGCCGCTTTTTCCTTGTCAGCCAGATCTTTGACAAAAGACTCGCTGGTGTCGCCCATAAAATTAAGTGTGCTGTCCTGGGCGCGCTTAATCTGCCCGGACAAAGGCCTGGCAATATTCTGTTGAAAAAAATTGCCCAGCCTGTCCGTGGCTTGATTTACCCCGCCGGTATTGGAACAGGAAGCTCCTAAAAACGTGGTGGCGGTGGCCAGTAAAATTAACGCTAATCCTCCGCGCATAGGAAAGATTACTTAGTTTCCTTATGCAGCGTGTGCTTGCCGCAGAACTTGCAGTGCTTTTTGAGCTGGAGCCGGCCCTGCAGGGTTTTCTTGTTTTTATGGCTGTGGTGAGTAACACGTTTGCACTCAGTGCATTCGAGTTTCACGAGATTATCTTGGGGCATAATAATTGGTTATTGGCTATTAGTAATTAGTAATTGGTGATGGAGCCGCCTCGCGGGATCGAACCGCGGACCCACAGTTTACAAAACTGTTGCTCTACCATCTGAGCTAAGGCGGCGAGGCGAATAAATACTTGGGTATAATAATAAAAAATCGGCAAAAAGTCAACCCGGTGTCGCAATAAATTGAGACGCCGGGCATTTCTTTATTTCTGGCAAGACGCGCAAAACACGGTTCCCCTGCCCGCCACGCGAGCCTTTTTTAATACATTGACGCGGCAACGCAAGCACTTTTGCCCACCCCGGCCATAGACTTTAAGATATTTGACGAAATTACCATGCACTCCTGAAGCGTCGCGGAAATCGCGGAAAGTGGTACCGCGCTTGGCCACTGCTTTTTTAATTATAACCTGGCAAGCTTTATGCAAGCGCGCGATTTCATCAAGAGTCAGCCGATGACTACGGCGGCTCGGCAATATGCCGGCCAGAAAACAGGCCTCGTCCGCGTAAATATTGCCAATACCGCTAATATGTTCTTGGTTTAATAAAACCGCCTTGATCGGAGCTGTCTTGTTCTTAATAACCGCTTGAAACGCCTTTAGTGTAAAATTTTCAGTTAAAGGCTCAATGCCGTATTTAGATAAAATTTTTGCCAGTTCTTTTTTATCAGCCAGTTTCATATACCCAAACTGGCGCATGTCATTAAAAAATAATTTTCCCTTGTCCCTGAACTCCAAAACCACGTGCGAATATTTATTAGGCAAATCATCCAAGCTAAACGGCTGCGGATGTCCGCCGGTGACTAAAGTCCGGCCGCGCTGGTAGATTAGCTGGCCGGTCATTTTCAGATGAATTAAAAGCCAGCCGCCTTTATTCAGTTCCGCGATTAATAATTTGCCGCGCCGGCTCAATTTTTTAATTTTATTGCCTGATAAAATTTTAACAAACTCTGAGGCTGTATTTTTGACGATTTTGGGTTTATGCAAAATAACCTTGGCAATAATTTTACCAAGTATCAATTTGGACAAGTCGCGGCGGATTGTTTCAACTTCGGGTAATTCGGGCATAACGCGAACATTCTAAAAAATACAGGCCCTCCGGCAGAACCGAAGGGCCATACGAGGAGGCCTTGAGCCAGAACCCTTATGTCAGGAGTTTGGCCCGCTGCTCTTGGAGCTGGCGGTCGACAACCTCGAGTTGAAAGACGATGGAGACCCTGTCCGCACCAGAGGTAACCGCCCCCAAGCGCGCTTGAAGTTGGCGCTTGCGCTCCTCTGTTTGATGAAGGGCATCCATCTTTACAACACCCACGTCGGACAAATCCATTCTTTCTCTCCCCCAAGAAAGAAGATGGCGGACTTCGAAAATCCTCGGACATTCCGAGCCATGGACATTATACCAATTTTAAAAAATCCCGCAAGTCGTGGGTATGATTTAAAAAATGCGCAGGGAGGGATTCGAACCCCCGAAGGCACTAGGCCAGCAGATTTCACTTTTCCAAAGGTTTCCCAAAGGCGTGGACTATATCTTCACCGTGATTAGGTGCTCCGGTATCTAGTCTCTACGGCGCTCCCCCGCTTGGCGGAGGTTCCCACGGTATTGGCATACCCGCCGAGGAGGCGGGCTTAGCTTTCACCGTTATCCCGGAATGTTCATCTTAAAGTTTCCCTTAAGAGCTGCAATTTTTTACAGTCTGCCGCGTTTAACCACTTCGCTACCTGCGCGTATTTAATAATTTTTTAATGGAGCCGTTGCGCGGAATTGAACCGCGGACCTACTCCTTCACTTAGTACCTCTATTTCACGAAAAATCGTTTATAAGAGGGTTAGACTGTATCTTGAGCATACCTTTCGGCTTAGCTCCCCTTGTCAGTCGTTCGAGCGTCCTAGACGCTACGGTCTTACCCCGCCTCTCGCGAAAAGCGGGGCTTTAACCGTAATTCGGGATTCAATATTGAATTTCTTCAATAATGGGCAAATAAATTACCATGGAGTTGCTCTACCAGCTGAGCTACAACGGCGCAATATTATTAATTGTATTAACTAATATATTTCTCAATTTTATATTTCCATAATAAACCGTTAAAACACCATACTTGCTTTTTTTCCGATAAGTTCCCAGTGAGCCGCTTTTGGAAATCATCGGCTTATAAAATTGCGATTTTTTTATTCCCAGCTCACTTAACCAAAAATGCATCGCTTGATTGACATCAATGTCGCTAAAAAGATGGAGATGGAATTTTAGGTCTTCTTTCTTTATGCCAAAAAACTTGATTAAAAACTTTATGAAAATTCTTAATAACGCCGGATCTGTATTCCCCACTCGTATCGTATTTTTATTGGCTTTATTGCCCTCGCCCCAATAAATTCCTATGCCTAAACCGTATAACTTTGCTTCTTCTAAAGTTTTAGGACTATTAATTTTGAAAGGATCACCTTTTGGGTGATGCTTTATATAAATCGCATCACTTATCTTTCTCTTAGAAATACCATACTTCAGCAGCCAGTAATTAATTTTATTCGGCGAACATTGAAATATCTTTGCTATCTCGACAGCAGACTTTTTTTTGTTTGTATAAAATTTTCTGAGACTCTGGCTGGATACTTTATTTGGCATATAGCGACAGCTTACTATTAATATAGTAGCAAACTACGCTATTTTGGTCAACCAGAACCTAATATATATAGTGGTCTATGGCAATCCTTTCACCTTTTCTTCAAGCTCGCCAAGCTTGCCGTGCTCGGGATTTATCTTTTTTATTTTATCCAATACTTCCTGAGCTAAAGATTTGTTTCCTACCAGTATACTTATCTGCAAAAGTTGGTCAAGTACCTTGGGATTATTCGGTTCTAAAGCCTGCGCTTTTTGCAAACTGGAAAGCGATTTTTCGTTGTCTCCCAATGACTGGTAAACTTCGGCTAAATTAAGGTGGTATTCCAAAACCCGGTTGTTGATGGACAAAGCGTGCAGATAAAGATTTTTGGCTTTTTCCAGATTGCCGGTTATTTCCTCGGTTAAAGCCAAAAGCGCGAAAGCCTGGTCGTGCTGAGGCCAATTTTTGGTTATGTATTCAAAAGTCTCGCGGGCTTGCTCCCATTCCTGCCGCTTGACGTAGATTTTCCCCAAGCCGTCATAAGCCTCCAGCACCCCGGCATTGTGCTTGAGCGCTTCAAGATAATCGCCCTCGGCATCGGTTAGGTTGCCGGCTTCGAAAGCGGCGCGGGAGCGGTCTAAAAGTTCCTGGAGTTTAAGCTCCGATTTTTGACTGGTGTCGGGCAGAGGCGAGGCTGTATGGAAACGGTAAGTGCGCTCCATGACGCGGATCTGTTTCACGCCGGTTTTGTACCAGCTGCCAAAAAAATGGGAGAACGGCACAAAAACAATGTTCACTTTTTTCCAAAAATCATTGGCCTTGCGCAGCAACCTCGTCTCCATGATAGTGCTTTTAAGCCGGGCCTCGCGCTCTTCCGGCAGTAAACCCACCTCCAGGCTGGCGGCCTGGGGCAGATGGCGCACGGCAATAATAAGAATAGCTCCGAGCGAAAGGATAATAATGATGAGAGGGATGATAGACAACATAAATGATTAAACTTTCGCGGCCGCAGCCACTAAGGCGCCAAAGACAGTGGCATCAAGCGAGGCTCCTCCCACTAAGACCCCGGCCACGGTGGGTTGGATAGTGAACTGGGCCACGTTCTCCGGGTCAACGCTGCCGCCGTAAATTATTCTAACCTGTTCATCCACCACGCTCGTCGGCAATAAATCAAAAAGGGTTTGCCTGATTACCTGGTGGGTGTGCTCCGCCTCTTCGCCGGAAACAGCCTGGCCCGAACCAATCACCCAAATCGGCTCATAAGCCACCACCAGCCGCTGGGCTTCGGTCAGCCACAAGCCGTTGAGCGCTTCGTGCAGTTCCCGGATAAGCACCACTTCTTTTTGCCCTTGCGCGCGCTCGTCAAAACTCTCGCCAATACAGAGCACCGGCACCAGGGACGCCCTGAGCGCGGCCTTGATTTTTCTGTGTATCATGGCCCCGGTTTCAGCCAAATGCTCGCGCCGCTCGGAATGGCCAATAATAACATAACTGGCGCCATAAGCCAAGAGGGTCTGGGGCGAAATCTCGCCGGTAAAAGCGCCGGTTTCTTCCCAAAAACAATCCTGGGCCCCGAGTTTCAAATTAGAACCTTTAATAGCGCCGGCCACGGCCGCCAGTTCGGTAAAGCTCGGGCACAGCACAATCTCGGCTGAGGAGTACTTAGCCGTGGATTTTACCACTTGGCGCGCCAAAGCCAGGGCTTGATCCCCCCAAACTTTCATTTTCCAGTTGGCAATGACCAGTGGTTTTTTCATAAATTACCTCCATTCATACGTGCCTTGGGTCCAGACCGCCAAATTCTTGGCGTCCTGGAAGCGCTCGTCGCTGGAATCAGCGCCCAGCACGACTAAATATACTTCTTGGCCGTTCTTGAGCCGGGCCACGGCCGCCAGATTATATAAAGCTTCGTCCAGATAGCCGGTTTTTCCCAAAGTGATTTGCACGATTGAATTCAGAAGCTGGTCGGTGTTTTTTATTTCTCGCTCCTCGTTGGCGGGCCCGACCGTAATTGTGGCCTGGCTGGACACGGTCAGATTTCTGATTTTTTCATTTTTGTAAACAACGTCCAGTAATTTTACCAAATCGCGGGCAGTGCCGGCATTGGCCGGATCCAAGCCCGTGGGATCAGCAAAACTGGTTTTATCCATGCCCAACTCGCGCGCCTTATTATTCATTTTAACAATGAATTCAGTGGTGGTGGCCACATTGGAACGAGCCAATACCATTGTGGCATTATTGGCAGACCCAATCAAGCTGGCCGCAAGATAGCCAGAGAGCGCTGCCGACTCCCCGGGACGGATAAAAGTCGAGCCGCCCTCGCAGTCATCGTCTTTGGCCATGGTGACGTTAGAGGACAAATCGGGTTTTGATTCCAAAAATACCAAGGCAGTCATTAATTTGGATAAACTGGCCAAAGGCCGCGGAGCGGATGAATTGTTTTCAAATAAGACTGCGCCAGAGGCTGCGTCCACCACTATTGCGCTTTTGGCGCTTAAGCGCGGCCCTAATGACAAAACATCAGTCTTTTGGGGCGGCTGGCCGGTTTTATCTTTTAAAGCCCGCTCAGCGCGCGGAGAACTGGATGATAAATATACCGGCTCTGTGGTGATTGGCAAAAATGGCAAGCCGCTAGAAAGGGCAAACAGTAAAAAAGAAAAAATTATCCCGCTCATACTGTTTCCTCCTCTTCGGTTGCCGCCATTACCTGGGCAATGGTTTCATGTTCGTGAAGTTTTTGATAATCGGGCAGATCTTTCACTGAACGCAATCCCAAAAACCGGACAAACTCGGCTGAGGCCTCATAGCGCGGCAAGCCGCCGCGCTCTTCGTGGATGATAATCAAACCGCGCATGGCCAGATTGCGCAAAATCAAACTGCAGTTCACCCCGCGGATCTGCTCCAGTTCCGGCTTGGTAATGGGTCCGCGGTAAGCAATGATGGATAAAGTTTCCAAGGAAGGATCGGTCAGCTCACCGGATAAATCGCTTTTTAAAAACTCGGCGACCAAGGCGGCATTGCCGGGAGCGGTTACCAGCTGAAAAGAGCTGGTGGTTTCCAAAAGCATCAACCCGCCGTCTTTATCGGCGCGGTATTTGGCGCGCAATTTTTCCAAGGCCGCTTCCACTTTGTCTTTTGGCTCGCCAGTCAGGCGCGCCAGCTCCTTTAGCGCGAGCGGCTCCGGGGAAACAAATAACAAGCTTTCTATTTTTGACTGCAAAGACATATTCTTGTAGTCCCCTCTCCCTTGAAGGGAGAGGGAATTTTTAGTATTTTACCACAATAATCTCTTCCCCGGGCTGTTCCGCTCCCAGCTCTCTTTGTTTGATGAGCTCCAGAAGAGCCAAGAAGCTCACCACCACGTCGGCGCGCGACTTGGCGGTTTTTATGAATTCCGCGAAACCGAATTTGGCGCTTTGCGAGAGCAAGGCCCGCAGATCCCGGATGCGCTCGCTTAATGACATCACTTTTCTCAAAGTCTGGCGCGGCAACTTGATAATGCTCCGTTCCAAAGACGCAATTACCTCCTTGAAGCGAGCCGAGAGCATCTTGGCAATAAGTTTTTCGGGTGGTGAAAAAGCCACCTGGCTGCGGATTTTGAGCGGCTCGCGGCCAAAAGCCACGTTATTCTGCTTGATAATCCCGGCCACCACTTTGGTGGCATCGCGGAAAGCTTTATACATCTTTAACTGATCTTCCAGGCTCACGCCTTCTTCCTCAAAGTTCAAACTGGGCAAAAGAGCGCGCGATTTTAACACCAATAATTTGGCCGCTATCAATAAAAAATCGGCCAACTCTTCGCCCCCAAGCTCGCCTCGGCGCTCATCCAGTTTGGCCAGATACTGGTCAGTAACTTCAGAGAGTGAAACCTCGGTAATATCCAGTTTATTTTGTTCAATCAGATCCAGAAGGAGCAAAAGCGGACCTTGAAATTTTTCTATGTTTATTTCGTGCATTTGTTTGTGATTTTGCGCAAAGGCAGTTTGGTTTGCCGCGATTCCCGCCATTGTTGCGCCTGGCTTCTTCCCTCGGCTGTCAATTTAACTTTGTCGATGAACAGCTTTTCTTTGGTTTTTACGCCATAGCCGACCGCCAGGCCGCGGTCGATTAACCGCTCAATGCTCTGGGTGATTATCTTTTTAAAATTCTCTCCCCGGGCGCGCGAACGGCTCGCTTGATAATTGGAATCTAAAACGCGCCGACTTATACTCCCTCCGCGTGCCGTGCACTCCTCCAGAATGTATTGCTGTAATCGTGAGAGCATAAGGAAGTAAGTGTCGAGAATCCGAGAATTGGAGAATTGGCGTGATAATCACTCCAATTCACGGATTCTCCAATTCTCAACACAATTATTCGTTTCACTCATCTTTAATCACCTTAATATGCAATTCCTTCAACTGTCTAGGCTCAACTTCACTCGGCGCATCTAACATGACATCTCGGCCCTGTCCGTCTTTGGGGAAAGCGTAAATATCGCGGATAGATTCGCAGTCCAGAAGAACCATCAGCAAACGGTCAATGCCAGGAGCGTTGCCGCCGTGCGGCGGAGCGCCGAATTCAAACGCGCGGATCATGTGGCCGAACTTGGCATCAACTTGTTCTTTGGAATAACCGGCAATACTGAATGCCTTGTACATTATTTCCGGATTGTGATTGCGGATAGCCCCGGAAGTGATTTCAAAACCATTCAATACCAAATCATATTGATAGGCCAGAATGTCCATCGGATCTTTATTTTCTAAAACTTCCAATCCGCCCTGGGGCATAGAAAATGGATTGTGCGCAAAATCAATCTTGCCCGGTTCAATTTCAGACTCGCCGTACATTGGAAAATCAGTCACCCAGAGCCAGGCAGCCTTTGCATTATCTTTAAGGCCCAGGCGGCTAGCGCAATCCGAGCGCACCGCGCCCAAAGATTCGCAGACCACGCGCCAGGGCCCGGCTCCAAAAAATACAATGTCGCCTTTTTTCGCGCCGGCCTCTTTGATTATCTTGGTAACAACGTCTTTATCCAAAAATTTCAGGATCGGTGATTTTAATTCTTCATCAACAATGATATAGGCCAAACCCTTGGCGCCTTTGGATTTGGCTATCTCGGTGATATCATCGATATCCTTGCGCGAAAACTTGGCGCCGCCATCAATTTTGAGCGCATGGACCACGCCGCCGTCTTTCACCACATCAACGAATACGCTGAATCCCGAATCTTTGACTAAATCGGTAATGGGCTTAATTTCCAAATCAAAACGCAAATCCGGCTTGTCTGAACCGTATCTGGCCATGGCCTCTTTCCAGGCCAATTGCGGGAAGCGGTGATTCTTTTCCAAAGTTGTGACTTTTTTGGATGATAATTTTTCGGTCAGCTCCAGCATTATCGGCTCCATCATCTTGAACACGTCGTCCTGCTCCACAAAACTCATTTCCATATCCAATTGATAAAACTCGCCAAAGTGCCTATCAGCCCGCGGGTCTTCATCGCGAAAACAAGGCGCGATTTGGAAATACTTATCAATCCCGCCAACCATTAATAATTGTTTGAACTGCTGGGGCGCCTGGGGCAGGGCGTAAAACTTGCCCGGGTACAAGCGGGATGGCACCAGCCAATCGCGCGCGCCTTCAGGCGAAGAGTTAGCCAGAATCGGAGTTTGCACTTCCAAAAATCCCTGTTTGTGAAAATAGGCGCGGATTAAACGGATCATCTCATCACGTTTTTTGAGCATGTCCTGCAGTTTCGACCGGCGCAAATCCAAAAATCTATACTTGAGACGTAAATTCTCGTTGGCTTCCACGTCCGGCTTATCCAGCTCAAAAGGCAAGGCTTTGGCAGTATTTAAAATCTCAACTTTCTGGCCGTCAATTTCAATCTCCCCTGTTGCCAGCTTGGGGTTGACCATATCATGCGGCCGGGCCACGACTTTTCCTGTGATTTTAAGAACAAACTCGCTCCGCACTTTATTGGCCTGCTCCCAGGCTTCTTTGGATGTTTCGGGATGGAAAGCGATTTGCGTTAAACCGTAAAAATCGCGCAAATCAATAAAAATCACGCCCCCATGGTCGCGCCGGGAATGAACCCAGCCCGAGAGAGTGACTTCCTTTTTGACATCTTGTTTGCGGAGCTCGCCGCAGGTATGTGTCCGATGCATATGGCTTACTTTAACAATTTTAAGGCGAAAAAGCAAGATTTAATCATCCAAATCAAACAAATCCTCAATCTTTGATTTGAGCGCTTTGGCCACATCCCAAGCCAGCTGCAAAGACGGCACGTATTTCCCCTGCTCCAAGAACACAATTGTCTCCCGCCTGACCCCGGCTTTCCTGGCCAAATCCTCCTGGGTCAGATTGTGCCTGGCTCTTAATTCTTTAATTCTGGTTTTCATACTAGAGAAGCCGGCCTTTGCTTTGATAATAAAACCAGGCAATAATGAAAATTATGCTCATGCCGGCAATGCCGCCGCCCACGACCTGGCCAGCATCCAGTTTTACGACTCCGAACATTCTGGCGAAAAACGATTCAAAAAAAGAAATGGCCAAAAGCCAGTACATAGTGACATAAAAGCCCATAGCCGCGGCCTGGGTCATAACCTTTTTTGACCGCTCGTCTTCCATAGGCAGGTCGGCATTGATGTCCCGGGATCGGTGTTTGATAAAAAATATCATAAAAATAACTATAATCAGCAATAATATCAAAGGCGTGCCGTTGCCGAATCTTAGCGCTTCTCCTCTTATAACCTCTGCTAAATACAAAACTCCGGTCCCAATAATCAGACCCAGAAGGATAATCATAAAATAAAAGCGCAATTTGTCGTTTTTCATAAATTTAAAATTAATTTTTAGACCTGACTCTATGTTAGAACATTCTAACATAGAAGTCAAACATTCTTTCCACAACCAAAAAACAACACCCCTTCCGACGAATCGGAAGGGGTGCGCAAAGAGCGTGACGCGGCTACGCCGAGATGTTCTGGCGCAGCACATCCGTGTGGGCGCTGAGCCAGCCCTCGCACGTCCGGGTGAACTCCGCGACATGGTCGCCGAAGCACTGGTCGTGCTCGTCATCGACAGAGCCAGTGAGCTCGACCATATTGTCCTCGAAGTCGACAAGATCCCAGACGAAGGTGTCGCCGGAACGCCGGACCCGGAACACCCGCCGGCCAGAACGCCAGCAGCAGTCGCCAACACCCATAAAAGTCACCACTGCTTCCACGATGCCAGACTGGCAGTAGATCTTCATATGGTGTTCTTCGACAATCAGCTGCCCGGGATCACTGACCCGCGACCTGTACATATCCCAGAGCACGGACTTGATGGCGCCGATGCGCCTGGCGGTATCCTGGATGCCCTGAGTCACAACCCTGACATTTCTGTCGTAATAGGTGAGCAAGGAGTCAGACGGGCTCTCCTCAGAGTGGGCAATATCGATCTGTTTCGCCTCGATCCACTTGTCTGCCTCGACCTGGGCCGCGGCCTTGCGCAGCTGCTCCACGTCCTCGAGCAGAGCGACGAGCTCAGCGATCTGCTCGGAGCTGGACGAGGAAACGAGGGTCTGAACATCCTGGGTGTTGAACTGGCCGGACATGAGACCTGCCAGGCCGGCGAATATGACACCGACCGGCTCGGACGGATCCGCCAGCTCATCCTCAGTCAGAACCATCTGCTCGAAGTACCAGCCGATATTGACCGCACCCGAGAGCGATGAGCCGCCGGGGGTGTTGGCCGGGTCAGGCGTGCCATAGAGGACCATCTCCACCCGGTCGCCTTTGCGACCAAGCCGAAGTTCGCCCCCGTCTTCTCCGGTAAGAGCCCCGCCACCACCTTCCTGGCGCAACTCGCGCCAGACGCGGCGGTAGTCGGCCACCGGGATTCTGATCGAGTAGTCGTAGCGGCGCTGGTCTTCGCTGTCCCAGCCCTCGTACTCCAGTACCACCAGTCCGTCTTCGACGTACATCCGGGAATGGCTCTCGCCATACTCCGGCCCGCCGTCGTTCCAAAAGAATCTTCGTGTCATGACCTCTTCTCCGGGTTATAGGACGATGACAAGACAAGGGTCTTTTCAGCCCTACCTGATGCCAAGGTGCGTTTTGTGTTACTTAATCTCTACTACTTCCTATAATAAACGTCAAGTACGCCAGATTTGACTTTTTAGGCCAAGAAGACATAAAATAGTCAAATCAAAGGAGGGTAAAATCGAATCGAACCTTAGCATTCCACCGCCTCAAACACCAGGAGGTGTTTTATGCAAGGCATTGAGAGGATCTACTGCGACGTCTCGGTCAACGCCGGGGTTGGCGCCTGGCGCGGACTTCTGGAAGCCACAGCCACCGAGACATTGAACAAGGTGCCCTATGGCAAGGGCGACACTCTGGGGTTGGATGCCACTCCCGAGATCATCATTGCCGGTCGGCTGAGCCGGTTCGACCAGCAAGCCATTCTCATTACCGAGGAGCTGGACGAACAGGCCCGCCGGCGCTGGCCCACTGACTCTGACCCGGCCCGCCAGCCGCTGATGTTCTTCTCCGACCCGACCGACCGCTCGGTCGAACTCGAGAAATACATCAGGGAGATCTCCAAGAGCGATCCCACGGCCAAGGTCGGAGATCTCATGGCGCGCTGCGATCAAATCGCTGTCTGGGAGCAGGTGAGCCAGGAGAGTCCGGCAGTCATTACCGGGCCAAGCACTTCCATCACCTGCGTGCGCAAAGGCCAGGTGGTATTCTCGGTGATCCTGAACTATGTCACCGGCACCATTTGCGTGGCCTCGGACATCGGGATCTACTGGTACCAGCTCAAGCCGTTCGACGATCCGGAGAATGAGCAGCTCACCTTCGCCGACATCACCCGCAACGGCCGGCAGCTCATCTTCCCCAGCGCGCGCGAGCGCCGCTTTTCTCCGGACGACTGCCGGCGGTTCGTTACCTTCCTGGGCAAGAAGGGCTACCGCGAGAACTTCGACGACAGTCAATTATTCACGGACAACCCGGACGGCTTCATCCACCACTCCACGCCCCCGGGACCGCCGCGAACACTCTACCTCTCGGAGTTGCAGGCCGAACATGGCCCGGTCGGGTTCGTGCTCGCCAATGGCGAGAAGATCGGCGAGTGGCTTCACTGGCTCTCGTTCGTCAAGTACGCCAAGGACGAGAGCGGCAACCCGGCTCTCCGGGCCTTCGAGATCTCGCTGGAGAGGCCCTGGACCAAGTATGGCATGCTCATGAGCACCTCCCCGGCTTACAGTTTGTTCTGCGGTGAGCCGGGCAGCATGTACCTCGACATCAGCCGCCTGCGCACCTATGAGCGGCCGAGCCAGTTCCGCTGCATGCTGGTGGTGCTCCTGGCTGACAACGAGCGCATCATCCACGTGTTGCGCCAGCACGAGTACCGCGAAGTCACCAATTCGTTCTGAACAAGGAGGCAACCATGGCAACCGGTCCTTATGGCGGGATACTGGTGCCAATAGACCCCCAGGACCAGAACCGCCTCCAGGCTTTGGTCAGACAGACCGTCCAGGCGGCTATGACCGAGGACACAATCCGAACCCAAAGTGGTGACGCGGCGGAGAACGATCCGGCAACTCTAGCAATGGGGCCGAAGATAAGGATGTTCTCCGGGGTTCTGCGGGCCGTAACCGCCCACCTGGTTATCATCAAGACGCCGGACGGCCGTCAGACCCTGCCTTATCGGGAGGAATTCTACAGCTGGCGAGTCGGCGGCACAGCAGAGCAAGGCAGCCGTTGGATTGACTCCCTGATAGCGGGCGGCGAGACCTTCTACCTGGCCAGAGGCAAATCGTTCATACACATCGCCTAGCCGCTCAACGCGGCCAGACACAAAGCAAGCTCCCCTTCCGTAAGGTCGGGGAGCTCTTATTTTGTACGATGTGCTGGTTGTCACCCGATGCTGCGAGGTGGATTCACCTCCTTGACCACGCCGTCGGGGTCAGTGATAGTGAGAATGGAGGGAATGAACGAGCCCAAGCCCTGGTTAGGACGCTCGACTCCCACCCGGCTGATCGCCTCCACTCCAGCCAGCAGCTTGGCTTCTTTGAACGATCTGGCCCGGACATTAAAATCCTGACGCGGATTGATGGCCTCAAGCTCGTCAAACTGGTCAAAGACCAGTTCTTCCCAGCTTACAACGTAATCCTTCATGGCTGCCTCCTTTAGCCTGGTCCATCCGCTTACTGCCTACCTCGGTTTTCTGCCCTTGAACTCGACCGGCTTCAGATCCTCGACCACGTTGCCCATACTGCCGATGTGCGGGATGACTCCGCGGATGCTGAAGTTCTGACCCTGCGGCACTTCGTGCTCCAGGAAGATCTCCGTGAGCGCGGCGCTGATGGCCGCGTGAGCCTCGTGGAAGTTGCGGCCATACAGGTTCAGCACGCCCTGCAGGGTCCAGAACACGTACATGCCGGGAACCGGGGTCCAGCCTTCAACCGGCGGCAGCACCTGCAGTTCCGACGGGTCAGCCAGATCCAGCTCGAAGCACTCGCGGACGATCTGGCGGAGCTGGCGCGGCATGGACGTGGCTAGAGCGGCGCGCGTCACTTCCGTCAACCCGGTGTGGGTAACCATCTCAAGGTACATAGATTCCTCCTTGGTGAGCAATGACGGCCTGTGTTTCGTTTAATGAATCATCCAAGCCGGCAAATCAAAGCATATTAACACAACCAAACTGTTCTGGCAAAAGGGTTGCAAAAAAAAGCCGTATTTGGTATGTTAGGTTACAGTTTTACACTTAGGCGCCGTTAGCTCAGCCTGGTAGAGCAATTGCCTTTTAAGCAAATGGTCGCAGGTTCGAATCCTGCACGGCGCACCAAAAAACCACCCCTATTTCTCGGAGTGGTTTTTTGTTATCTGGCTACTTTGAATATTTGGCCATGCCCGGGAATAATCCAGTCAGCCAGCTTCAGTAACTTCTTGCGGCTTACTATCAGCTGTTTCCAATTTTTAACATACGGATCTTTTTTATAAACCAGACTCTTAAAATCAATCTTCTGCTTCTCACCATCATTCCACCAGAATATGTCTCCAGCCACGCCTACTCTCCCCTCTTCTGTTTCGACAATCAAAGCGCCATGCTCATGCGCGTGCCCCGGGGTGGCTATGACTTTTATTTCTGTTCCGGGAATAAATCCTTTATACATCTTTCCTTTATCGCCCTGGTAAATTGTGTCCACGTCAAGAATAACTGCCTTAGGAAAAAGCCGGATATTCAAGATATGGTCAAGATGAAAATGGGTTAAAAAAATCAAATCAATGTCAGAGGGACGGATTTTTTCGCGCTTGAGAGCGGCCAGCAGTTGCGCCTGATTTGAACCCGGGTCAACCAGGATATTCAAACCATTTGTCCGGATTAAAACCACGGCGCTGGAAGCGCAAAAGCCCTGTTCGGTTATCTTGGCATAACCGGAAATTAAAATTTTCAATTTATCCATAATTATCTTTAGTCTATCAATTTTAGAAAGATAAAAAAAGGAGGGGGAACCCGAAAAACAGGCTCCCCCTCTGAATTGGCGCGAACATTGATACCAGAAGACTTAAGAAAGCGAGCGCCGAGGTGGCACTACACTGTGTAGGACTGGTAATCCTGACAGGCGAAGATCGTGAGAGGGTTCTGTCCCTGCAGCGCTGCCGCTGCCTCGGCCAGAATGGCCTCCACGTTCTCGTCAGTCGAGGACGGATCGTGATGCGTCAGTCCGAGCACTCTGGCCTGGACTTGCTGCGCCACCCTGACGCAGTAGTCCGGCGTGCCATGCCCGAAACCAGCGGTCCGCTCGTCGTACCTCTGCCGCGGATACTGGCTGTCCATCACCAGCAGGTCCGCTCCTTGGAGATGCCGCTGAAGCTGCTGCGGCATGCCATCCAAGTTCTCGTGGTCAGTCAGGAACACGAAGACATTCCCGGTCGGCCGCTCCTCGAACCGGTAGGAGATGGTGCTCTCGGGATGGTTGGTCTTGAGCATCCTGATGATCAGGCACTCGGCGAGACGGAACTTGGTGCTTCGGCGCATCGCGATCATGGGCGGGTTCTTCAGTTCGGCCCGCTCCAGTTCGTCGACAGTGCAGAGCTGCACCCCGCCTTCCGGATGAATGACGAACACGTAGCTGGATGGATGGTCCAGTCCTTTGCCGTGGAAATGACTGGCCTGCTCCTCGTACGCAACCGGGAAAAAGGGCGGCCGCATCAAGTCCTTGAGCATCTGGATTGGACCAATGCCATGCTCCAACGGCCCGTAGCACTCGACGTCAATGGACTTGACGAAGGTGATCGGGCTCAGAAGCAGGCCCTGGGTGTGGTCATGGTGGTAGTGGGTGAAGAGCACAGTCACCCTTCCCACCTTGGCGCGGAGAGCTTCCAAGCCAAGAGGGACGATGCCGGTGCCAGCATCCACTGCCAGCCACTGATTCGCAGGCAGACACTCGGAATGCACCCGCAGGCAGGTGGTGTTGCCGCCGAACCTGATCCTGTCCGGCGACGACACAGGCACGCTGCCCCTGGTTCCGTAAAACGTGACGATCATGGCGGATCTCCTTTCTCGCGTCTTACCGCCATCTTAGAGGTCTTCCAGCTTGTTCGCGCCAAGAACAAGCAAATATCAAAGATCAAAACATGTTGTGAATACAACCACAAACTATAGCAAATAATATCAAAAAAATCAAGCCATTATAAAATAAAATAAGTATGTGGTAAAATGCCAGCACATGAAATTCATTATTCAAAATCCCAAAACTCATTCCCGGAACCTGTTGCGCCGGGCCGGGTATGCCCTACACCAAGGCCGCGACCACGAGATTTCGTTTGTCCGGCGTTTGGCAGGCTATGATTACCCCCGTTTCCATGTTTATGTCAACCGCGAAGAACCGGGCGAGCTGATTGAAGTCACCTTGCATTTGGATGAAAAAAAACCGTCTTATGAAGGCTATACCGCGCATAGCGGACAGTATGACGGAGATATTGTTGAACAAGAAAAACAGCGCCTGTTAAGCACGATAAGTTAAAAATTACAAATGTCAAAACCAAAATGTCAAATCAATGTCAAATGGCTAAATGCCAAAAAAATTTGAACTTTGGGTTTTGATATTTATTTGGCATTTGAGCTTTGAAATTTGACATTTCTGTGCACGTCCTGTGCACTCAATGTGAATTCCTAAGGAGGTTAAAAAACGCTAGACTGAACCTATGTCTCCTTTAGCCGACCACCGCGATTCCATTGCCAAGCTGCCGCCCCAGAACATTGACGCCGAACAGTCAGTCCTGGGGTCTTTGCTGTTGGACCAGAACGCGATTGTCAAAATCGCGGACACCATCGCGCCGGAGGATTTTTACAAAGACATCCACCAGCTCATTTTCCAGGCCATGCTCGACTTGTTCGAAAAGCATGAGCCGATCGATATCTTGAGCCTGGCCAACAGCCTCTCGGAAAGGCAGCAGCTGGAACTGGTTGGGGGCCGCACTTATCTGGCTGATTTGACCACGGCCGTGCCCTCGGCTTCAAATGTTGTCAACTACGCTTCGATTGTCCAAAAAAAAGCCACATTGCGCCGCCTGTTGTACGCTTCGCAAGAAATCACCCAGATGGGCTGGGACGAGAACGAGGATGTGGACGTGGTGCTGGACAAGGCCGAGCAGAAGCTTTTCGGCATTTCGCAAAAATTCCTGAAGCAGAACTTTATCAGTATCCGCTCGGTGCTGCACGATACTTTTGAACGTATTGAAAAACTGCACCAGGGCGACGGCCGGCTGCGGGGCGTGGCCACCGGGTTCACGGATTTGGATAATATACTCTCCGGCTTGCAGAACTCGGACCTGGTTGTTATCGCGGCCCGGCCTTCGGTGGGCAAAACCACCCTGGCTTTGGACATAGCCCGGCACATCGCGGTGGTGGAAAAAAAGCCGGTCGGCATCTTTAGTTTGGAAATGTCCAAAGAACAGCTAGTGGACCGCCTGCTCTGCACCCAGGCCGGGGTGGAGCTATGGAAGATGCGCACCGGCAAGCTTTCGAGCGATCCCTCGCACGATGACTTTCCGCGCATTGGGCACGCCATGGGCGAACTCTCGGAAGCGCCGATTTTTATTGATGACTCGGCCACGGCCAATATTATGGAAATCCGCTCCAAGGCCCGGCGGCTGCACATGGAATACGGCCTGCAATGCCTGGTGATTGACTATCTGCAGCTCATGGAAGGCCGCAACACGGAAAACCGGGTGCAGGAAATCGCCGAGATTACCCGCGCCTTAAAATCAATCGCGCGCGAGCTGGACATTCCAGTCATCGCCATTTCCCAGCTGTCCCGGGCCGTGGAAATGACCAAGCCGGCCATTCCCCGCCTCTCCCATTTGCGCGAATCCGGCTCTATTGAACAGGACGCGGACGTGGTAATTTTCATCTACCGCAAAGCGGCTGATAAAAATTACCAAATCGACGACATCCCCCAAGACGAGCGGCATGTCGCTGAATTGCATATTGCCAAGCACCGCAACGGCCCGACTGGATTGGTCAAGTTGTTTTTTAATGAAAATCTGGTAAGCTTTAAAAACCTATCAAGAAAATAATTATGTTCAACAAACTCAAACAATTCAAAGATCTCCGTTCTCAAGCCAAGACGATGCAGAACGCCCTGAAGGAAGAAAAAGTCGAAATCGAAAAAAACGGCATCAAGATCGTGATGGACGGCAACCAGGAAATCCTCTCCCTTGAAATTGATTCCAGCCTGATGAGCCCGGAACGCAAGCATGATCTGGAAGCGCGGCTGCGCGAGGCCGGAAACAGCGCCATTGAAAAAACCAAGCGCGTGATGGCGGATAAGATGCAGAAGATGGGCGGATTTGAAGGGCTGGGGCTGGGAGGAAAATAGAAATTGGTTTTATGTCTCCACTGCCTCCATCAATCCAAAATCTTGTCGACCATTTTACTACCCTGCCCGGAATCGGCCCGAAGACCTCTGAAAAGCTGGTCTTCTTTCTGCTTAAACGCTCTCCAAAAGATTTGCAGGATTTCGGCCGCGCGCTTGAGGCTTTGGCGGAAAACGTGGAGCTCTGCCCTATTTGCCAAAACTTTACCGACCAGAGTCCGTGCGCCATTTGCCGTAATCCGCGGCGCGACCACTCGGTCATCTGCGTGGTGGCCGACCCTTTGGATTTGCTGGCTATCGAGAACACCCATAACTTCCGCGGGGTTTACCATGTGCTGGGCCATAACCTGAATCCGCTCGAAGGCATCACTCCGAACGACATCCGCGTCCGGGAGCTGGAACAACGGATTCGACAGACTGATCCCGTAATTACGGAAGTGATTCTGGCCCTGGATGCCAATAGCGAAGGCGAAACCACGGCCTTGTATCTTGCCCGTGTTTTGAAAAAATACCCCATCACTGTCACCCGGATTGGCAAGGGCTTGCCAATGGGCTCTGATATGGAGTATGCTGATGCCGTGACATTAACCAACGCCTTAGAAGGCAGGAGGGAGCTCTAACAAGGAGGCTTGAGAGGTGAAAATCGCGAGGATCGTCCTTTGGGCCATCGTCATGCTTCTGGGCAGCATCGTCTGCTATCTGGCGCAAATCGGCGGAACGCGCTTCACTGACTGGGTCGGGACCATGGTGGCCCGAGTCGCCAATAAACTGGTGACCAAGGAGCTGCCCGTGGTCAGATAAGGCCAAAAAGGTGGGGCCAAAACCAAAGCGGCCGCTCGATGAGCGACCGCTTCACTTTTTAATTTAGGCAGTGATTTTATCAATCTTCACTTCAGTAAAGGCCTGGCGATGTCCGGTTTTCTTGTGGTAGCGGATTTTACACTTATATTTGACAACCGAGATTTTTTTGGCCCGGCCCTGGGCTAAAACAGAAGCTTCAACTTTGGCGCCCGCAATAGTGGGGGCGCCGATTTTGACGTTCTTAGCGTCAGTACCGGCGATCAATAAAACCTGGTCAAAAATAATTTTACCGCCTTTGTCAGCCGGAAGTTTCTCAACTTTGAGCCTGCCGCCTTCTTTTACTTTATACTGCTTGCCGCCGGTTTTTATAACTGCAATCATAAATTTGGTAATTAGTAAATGGTAATTAGTAATTGGGATTACGAGTAAATAGTATATCTCAATATTTACTTTATGTCAACTTCATCCCCTACTTTTACATTGTGGCTTTTTATCCACCCGGCGTTAACCTCCAAAACCATACCAGCTCGGGCGTTGGACTGGAAGCGGACCACTTGGCCATCCTTTGATTGGAATGGAATGTTCTCCTGCACGCCAATGACTTTATCGCCCGCGATCCAAATAACATCCAAAGGAATTTTCATCTCCTTCATCCAGAAATAACGGACTTCCCTGTCGGAATAAATAAAAAGCATGCCTGCCTCGGACGCGAGATTCTCCCGGCCGGAAAGGCCTCGCTGTTTTAAGGCGTCTGTGTCCGCTATTTCCACTGATAATTCATTACCCCCTACTTGTATCTTCTTGATGACTGAATCGCGCTTGAGCCACATAGGCAGAAAAAAGATAATCGCTCCTAGGACAACGGCGAAGGCGGCGAAGCGGAAGATTTTGAACGTTTGGTTACCCATAAAGCCAGAATAATCATGACAAAAATCAGAACCAGCAGCAAATAGACTTTGCCCTTGGTCTGAAAAAATAACGAGGAAACGCCGAACAAGGCCGACAGTCCCCAGAGCAAGTAAACGCTTTTGCACTGGGAAAAACCGGCTGTCAGCAGCCTAAAATGCAAATGCTTGCTGTCGCCAATGGCCGGAGATTTGCGCTCAAAAAAAGCGCGTCGCAAAATAACCCAGGCCACGTCCAGAACCGGAATGCCCATCACTAAAAGCGCGGTGGCCACTTTGCCCCCGGAGATAATGGCTAAAACGCCCAGCATAAAACCCACCCAGATACTGCCGCCCTCGCCCAGGAAAATTTTGGCTCGCGGCGCGTTCCAGAACAAAAAACCAACCATGGCTCCGGCCAGGACAATGGCCAGAAGCGCCACATCGGGCTGGAAAGTCTTGGCTGTTAAAGACAGGGCGAAAATAATAAAAGCGCTGATAGTGGTGATGCCGGCCACCAAGCCATCCAGGCCGTCCAGAAATTTGGTGGTGTAAGTCATGCCCAACAGCCACAAAATTGTGAACAGATCGGCCAAGAGTACAAAATGGCCGATCCGGCCCTGAAAGCTGAACACTTCCCATTGCCAGCGGTCCAGGTGCAGAAGCCCTCCGGCCAAAGGATTGGTGACAAAACTGATGCCGATGCCCGAGGCTAGAACCGCTAAAACCGCCAGAACGGGAAAAATCAGCTGATACTTTGGAGCCAGATTGTATTTGTCGTCCAAAAAACCGCCCACCATCAAGAACAACCCCCCGCTGAAAATTCCCCAAAGATAAGGAGATAAAACATAGCGCGAGGGCAAGATTTGAAACCACCAGATTAAGGCTCCCAAAACCAGCCAAAAAGCCAAAAACGGCGCCACACCGCCCAAGAGAGCGGTCACGCGCGGGTGCATCTTGCGCGGCGGAGCCGGTTTGTCGGTAATATCAAATTTAAGCGCTAACCGACGGACAGCGATTGTCAACAGGAATGAGATTATGACAGCGGAGAGGAAGGAGAGAAAATATAACATAAATAACCAATCATCAATAACCAAATAATAACCAAATTCCAATAACCAAAAATTTGCTTTGATTATTGGTTATTGAAGTTTTCTTGGTGATTGGTGTTTGATTATTGGTTATTCTTAGCATGGCTATCCAAATACGTTTGCAAAATTAAGGCCGCGGCTGAAGCATCATCATCCTTGCCGCCCACCGCGCTTTTGGTTGAAAACCGTTCGTCTTGTTTGACTACTGGAATCGAGAGCGAGCGCAGTTTTTCGATAAAAGCGTCCACTTCTTTGGTTTGCGGCCCGGCCTCGCCGGATAAAGACAAAGGATAGCCCACGACTATCTCGGTTATGCCCTCGGAAGCGATTATTATTTCCAAATCCTCAAAAATCGCTGACTTGTTTTTTATCACTCCCAAAGGCGTGGCAATCGGCAGTTCTCCCGAAGCCTTGGCCAGACCGATTTTTGACGAGCCGTAATCAATGCCGAGATAATTCATACTCTAGTAGTCCCCTCTCCTTTACTAAGGAGAGGGTTAGGGTGAGGTTATTTAGTTAATATAAGCGGCCCATCTTTTGTAACCGCTATCGTGTGTTCAAAATGGGCGGAGAGTTTATTATCAGCCGTAATTATGCCCCAGCCGTCATCGGCTGTTTTAACTTCATGTGTGCCCAGATTAATCATGGGCTCAATAGCCAGCACAGCGCCAATCTTTAATTCCTCCCCTTTTCCCGCTTCCCCGTAATTCGGCACGCGCGGCTCTTCGTGCACCGCATAGCCCACCGCGTGCCCGGTTAAAGTCCTCACCACGCCATAACCTTGCTCTTCGGCATATTTTTGAACCGCAAAGCCAATGTCGCCTAAACGGTTGCCGGGCCGAGCCTCTTCAATTCCCAGGCGCAGACACTCTTTGGTGATGGCAATAAGTTTTTCCGCCTCCGGACTGATTTTACCCACGGCTACGGTAATCGCGTGGTCAGTGTACAGGCCTTTGTATTTCATGCCCAAATCCAGCCCTACCAAGTCGCCCTCTTTGAACACCAGTTGGTCGTGCGGTATGCCGTGCACCACCATCTCGTTCGGAGAAACACAAAGAGAGGCCGGAAACTCCTTGCCCAAAGGCCCAAAATTCTTGAACGACGGCTCCCCGCCGGCGGCTCGGATGCGTTTTTCCGCTTCCATGTCTAATTCGGCCGCGGTTCTTCCTGGCTGGCATAAGGCCGCGAGCTCTTGCAAAATCTCGGCCAAAATATGTCCGCCTTCAGCGAGGATTTTTATTTCTTGAGGTGTTTTGAGTTTCATGAAAATATTTTCCAGACCGCTTTTTCGACTTCCAAAATATCTGGGGTGCCGTCTATCTTATGTAAAATACCCTGCTTCTCATACCAGGCTAAAACCGGCTCGGTGTCGCTATGGTAAAGATCCAGCCGTTTCTGAATAGCCGCCGGCGTATCATCAACGCGCTGTTCAAGTTTTGTTCCGCAATCATCACAAACTCCCCCCTCTCGCGGCGGATCGGTGATAACATTGTATATTCTTTTGTCTTTGGGGCACTGCCAGCGGGCTGAAAGGCGGCGGACCGATTCTTCATCCGGAATATCTATGAGCAGCGCATGGGTCGGCTTAATAATTGAATCCACAAACTCGGCTTGGCCAACCCGGCGCGGATAGCCGTCAAGAATAAATCCCCGGCCATTATTGGCTGCTGCTTGCACTTTATTTTTCATGAAATGATTAATATCATTGTCCGATAAAAGCTGCCCTTTGTCGATAATAGAGCTTAAGTATTTCCCCTGAGCGCTGCCTGAGGCGATTTCATCGCGCAAAAGCTGGCCAGTCTCCAAATACGGCAAGCCTAGTTTTTCGGCTAATTTTTTGCCTTGCGTGCCCTTGCCAGAGCCCTGGGGACCAAGGATGATGATAACCGGTTTTTCAATTTCCATATGACAGAAATTTATCACAATTCAGGCAAAAAATAAATGGTATCAAACCCTGTGTTGGCTCCTCGGCTCGGAAATGAAAAGGTACTTTCATTTCACTCGCCCTACGTCGCCAATAAAGCGCTAAAAAACGGGCTTGTAAGCCCGTTTAATTATCAATCATTATTAGAATCTCTCGTAATCGCGCATTACCAGCTGGGAATCAACTTGTTTGACTGACTCGATGACCACTGACACCACAATCAAAAGCGAAGTGCCGCCAATCACCAGATTGGTGCCGGTGAAATTCTGCAGCAAAAGCGGCAAGACCGCGATTAAGCCCAAGAATAAACCGCCGGCCAGAAGAATGCGGTTGGAAACGGCCGAAAGATAGCGGGAGGTTTCTGTCCCGGGCCTGATGCCGGGAATAAAACCGCCCTGCTTTTGCAGATTCTCGGCAATCTGGTCCGGCTTGAAGATAACGGCCGTGTAAAAATAGGTAAAGCCAAAAACCAGCACAAAATAAGAGATGCCGTAGAACAGCAGATTATTCTGGAACAGCCGGACAGTGAATTCAGCCAATTGGGCCAGCCACGGCACAGTGGAAGTGACAAAAAACTGGGCCACCAAGGTGGGCATCATAATCAGGGAGATGGCGAAGATAATCGGGATCACTCCGGCCTGGTTAACCCGCAAGGGAAGATGGCTCTGAGATGAGCCGGTCATGGCGTTGCCGCGGACGAATTTTGAATAAGTGACCGGAATATTGCGCTGGCCTTCGGTGATAAAAACCACCCCGGCCACAGTCACTATGGCCACCACGATGAAGATAATGACATTGATCAGCTGGGAAGAATCGTAAGTTGAGGCAAAGCGCAGAATCGCGCCCGGCAAGCCGGCCACAATGCCGGCAAAAATCAAAAGCGAAATGCCGTTGCCGATTTTCCGCTCGCTGATAAGCTCCCCCAGCCACATCAAGAAAATAGTGCCGCCGGTAACCGTAATCATGGCCACCATAAGCTGCCAGGCGCCGATAGCTCCGACTAAATTGCCGCCCATGCCGCCCGAGGCGCGCTGGAGAATAGTAATGGTGCCATAGGATTGAAGCAGGGCCAAAGGCACGGTGGCCATGCGCGTCCACTGGTTAATCTTCTGCCGGCCGGCCTCGCTTTCCTTTTGCATCTCATCCAGCTTGGGAATAATCATGGCCAGAAGCTGGAAAATAATAGATGAGGTGATGTACGGTCCCACGCCCATCATGACAATGGAGAAATTCTCCAAGCCGCCGCCGGTGAAAAGATTCAAAAGACCCAGAATCTGATTGGAATTAAAAAAGGCGCGCAAGCCGCTGACATTAACCCCAGGCACCGGAATATGGGCCGCCAAGCGGAAAACAACCAAAAGGCAAAGGACAAAAAGAATGTCTTTGCGCAAATCACGGCTTTCCCAGATTTGTTTCAGTTTGGCAGATAACATATCTACGAATTATGCGAATTCTTGCGAATATATGCGAATAAACATTCACATCAATTAGTATATATTCGCATAATTCGCAGCATTATATTATATTGTTTCGCAATTACCGCCCGCGGCTTCAATGGCAGACTTGGCTGAAGCCGAGAAAAAATGGGCTTTGACAGTCAGTTTCTTGGCAATCTCGCCGCTACCTAATATTTTAACACCTCCGGCCGTGCCGCGCACTAAACCGGCCTTAATTAAAACTTCGGGCGTTACTTTATCGCCATCCTTAAAACGCTTGTCCAAAACCGACAGATTAATAATGGCAATCGCCGCTGATTGGCGCTTGAAGCCCCGCAATTTTGGCGTGCGGATCAAAAACTGCTGAAAAGTGGCACGGCGTTTTAAGCGGGCTCTTCCGCCAGACCGGGCCTTTTGGCCTTTTAAGCCTTTGCCGGAATAAGTCCCTTTGCCCGAGGCATTGCCGCGGCCCAAGCGTTTTTTGGCGCGCTTGTTGGAGGCAGGACGTTGTAAATTATGAAGAGAGTGTGCCATAAGATTAAGAAACTTTATTTACTTCCGACTCTGTTTTTTCTTTACCTGGTTTAACATTTTTACGTTCCCGCGGCGTCTTCATTTCTGAAAGAGCGCGGATCAAGGCGCGGGCGTTGTTGATTTTATTGGAAGCGCCCAAGACTTTGCCCACCACGTTTCTTATGCCGGCTAAATCAAAAACCTGGCGCAGCACACTGCCGGCAATAATGCCGGTACCAACCGGAGCCGGCTTAATTAACAATTGGGAGCTGTGCCATTTGATCCGGGCCAGATGCGGCACCGAACCTTCCGGGGTAATGTGAATCTTGACCAAATTCTTTTTGGCGTCATTGGTGGCTTTGGTTATGGCCAGAGCCACGTCCGCGCCTTTGGCCACGCCCAAACCGATGCGGCCTTTTTTGTCGCCAATGGCCACGCAGGCCCGAAAGCGCATGCGCTTGCCGCCGGCCATCACGCGGGTAACCCGCGCCAAATCAATAGTAGCCTGGCCGAACTCGTCCCGTTCATCGCCTGGTCTGCCTCCGCGTCCTCTTGATTGTCTTTGATTAGCCATATAAACAAGTTAGAATTTTAAACCTCCGGCGCGCAGCGCTTCGGCCAAAGCCTTAACCCGGCCGTGGTATTGGCGCGCGCCGCGGTCAAAAACAATTTTGGTGATACCTTTAGACTTGGCCGCCTCAGCGATGGTTTTGCCCAAAGCCGCGGCTTGCTCGGTTTTAGTCCCTTTGCCCGAAACCACTCGGACCGAAATAATAGTTTTGCCGGAGAAATCATCAATAAATTGCACGAACATCCCGCGCAGGCTGGTAAAAACCGAAACCCGCGGCCTTTCGGCTGTGCCGCTCACTTTGGCGCGCACCCGGTTGGCGCGGCGGCTGGCTGTAGATTGTTTTTTAAACTTTGACATAAAATTATATTATGTTAACCGGCTGACCCTTTAACCACTTTGCCGGCCTTGCGGCGGACAAACTCACCCACGTATTTAATGCCTTTGCCTTTATAAGGCTCGACCGGCTTAATGGCGCGGATCTGGGCGGCGGTTTCCCCCACCAGCTGCTTGTCGATTCCGCTGACTGAAATAACATTTCCCTCCACGGCCAAGGTAATCCCGGCCGGGCATTTGAACTCGACCGGATGGGAAAAGCCAACTGCCATCCCTAAATCCGAACCCTTTAAAGCCACTTTATAACCCACACCGTTGATTTCCAGCTTTTTGGAAAAACCGCTTACCACACCTTCCACGGCATTAGCCACCAAGGTCCGGGCCAAACCCCAGAATGATTCCTGGCGCGCGTTATCCGGAACCGGAATACTGATTGTAATTTCCCGGCCTTCCTGGGCGATCTTAACCTTGGGCGGCAAAGGCACAGTCAACTCGCCTTTGGGGCCTTTAACCAAGACGGTTCTCTCGTTTATCTCACAGCTGACTCCCTCGGGCAGCACAATAGGTTTTTTTCCGATTCTTGACATATGATTAGAAAATTTCGCAAATAATTTCTCCGCCCAAACCCCGCTTGTGCGCTTCTTTATTAGTCATTAAACCGGCTGGAGTGGAAATTAAGGCCACGCCATAGCCGGACAAAACACTGGGCAGGTCGTCTTTTTTGCGGTAAACGCGGCGGCCCGGCCGGCTGATGCGGCGGATGTTTTTAATGGCCGGCGCGCCGCTTTCCTGATACTGCAAAGTTAAAACCAAAGATTTTTTGCCTCCATCCTGGCCCTCGTCCACGGCTTTAAGATAGCGCTCCTGCCGCAGAATATTGGCCACGCTCTGTTTTAATTTCGAAAACGGCATCACCACCCGCTCATGGCGGGCAGCTTGGGCGTTGCGAATTCGGGTTAACATGTCGGAAATTGGATCTGTCATCATATATTTACCAACTAGCTTTCTTTACTCCTGGGATTTCCCCGGCTCGGGCCAGCTCGCGGAAACAGATGCGGCACATATCAAAATCGCGCATATAGCCGTGGTAACGGCCGCATTTCCAGCAACGCCGGACTTTCCTGGTGGAAAACTTGGGTTTCTTTCTAGATTTTGCTCTTTGCGCTTCAGTAGCCATAATATTCTTCTTAAATCTTACTTCTTTTCTCTTTCTCCGTCCCGACGTTTCTTCTTTTTCTTTTTCTTGTCAGCCGCGGTGACATTCTTTTTAAAAGGAAAACCCAGTTCAGTCAATAACGTCAAGCCGTCTTTATTATTTTTGGCCGTGGTGGCCACGGTAATTTCCAAACCGTGCGTTTGCGCCATGTCGTCGTTGGCTACTTCCGGAAACACCATTTGCTCCGGGAGCCCGATGGTAAAATTGCCGTGCCCGTCTAAACCCAAAGGCGAAAGGCCGCTGAAATCGCGGACGCGCGGCAGAACCACGTTGACGAACTTGTCTAAAAAATCCAAAGCGCGCGCGCCTCTTAGGGTCACTTTGGCGCCCACCACCATGCCTTCGCGAATCTTGAAATTGGAGATTGACTGGCGGGCCTTGGTTAACACCGGCTTCTGGCCGCTGATGCGCTCCAATGTTTTAACCACTATTTCTTCGCCGATATTGCTGCCGCGCTTGACCCGGCTGTTAATTATCACTTTAACGATTTTCGGAGCGGCCATGATATTTTTCACGCCAAACAATTCCGCGCGGCGGGATAAAATATTTTTTTGGTACTTATCTTTAATCGATTGCCACATAATGTTTAAACTAAATCGCTGCTTTGCACTTCCGGCACGACCGGGTTTTTTTAGCTGCCTCAGTTTCTTGGGAATAAGCCACGCGGGTGGCTTGTCCGCAATGCGGACAGACTAAAGCCACGTTGGCCAGATAAAGCGGGGATGGAAACTCAATCTTCTGCCCCGTAGTGCCTTTGCGCTGGCTTCTCAAGTGCTTGTAGCTGATATTAATACCGGCCACGGAAACACGGTTCATTTTTGGAAAAACCTGCACCACTTTGCCGCTCTTTCCTTTATCTTTGCCGGCTAAAATTTTTACTGTGTCGCCTTTCTTAATCTTCATATTATAAGACTTCAGGAGCCAAAGAAATTATCTTGGTAAAACCTTTAGCGCGCAGTTCGCGGGCAATGGGGCCGAAAATGCGGCTGCCGCGCGGTTCCCTGGTTTTCTTGTCGATTAACACCACCGCGTTGTCGTCAAAACGAATATACGAGCCGTCCTTGCGGCGCAATTCTTTGTGCTGCCGCACCACCACGCCGTGCACCACTTCGCCTTTCTTTACCATGCTGTAAGGCTGGGCTTCTTTTATCACCAAGGTGACCAAATCGCCAATGCGCGCATAACGGCGGCGGCTCGAGCCCAGGATATGAACGCACTGCAGCTTGCGGGCGCCGGTATTGTCGGCTGAATTAACTACTGTTCTTGCCTGAATCATATTTAAGCCTTTCCGATAATCCGCCAGCGCTTGGTTTTGGAAAGCGGGCGCGTTTCTTCAAAAATCACCTTTTCACCTATTGATAAATCTTTGCCGGAATAATCGCAATGATATTTTTTGCTGACTGCATAGCGTTTGTGGTAGCGGGGATGAATTTTAACGCGGCTAACCTTAACCACCACTGTGTTGGTCATGGCTACGCTGGTCACTGTGCCGATAAATTGTCTTTTAATCGTGTTAGCCATAAGTAATTACTTGCTGTTCTTAATTTGGGAAAGGCGGGTGATTAAACGGGTAATGGAACGGCGCATCTTTTTAATCTGATGGACCTGTTTTAAGCCGCCGGTTGAGACTTTGAACCGCAAATCAACCAGCTGCGCCCGGCTGTCAACAAGCGCTTGCTTGATTTCTTCTTCATTCTTAATTTTAATGTCTTCCCATTTCATAATGTTATATATCTGCGAATTATGCGAATGAATGCGAATTTATGCTAATAATGCATTCGTATTGATTCGCAAAAATTCGCATAATTCGCAATTTAATCTTTCTCTATAAACTTGGTCTTGAGCGGTAATTTATAAGCCGCCAGCTTCATGGCTTTCATGGCCATTTCGCGTGAAACGCCGTCTATCTCAAACAGCACCGTGCCGGCTTTAACCGGAGCCACATAACGATCCACCGCGCCTTTGCCGCCGCCCATCGGCACTTCCGAGCCTTTGACGGTTACGGCTTTATCCGGGAAAATGCGGATCCAGATTTTGCCGCCGCGCTGAACATAGCGGGTCATGGCCCGGCGGGCCGATTCAATCTGCCGCGCCGAAACCCAACGGCTGGTTTGGGCTTTCAAGCCAAAACTGCCAAAATTCAAATCGGTTTTTTGGGTAGCCCGGCCGCGCAGCCGGCCTTTCTGTATCTTGCGGTGTTTTACTTTTCGCGGCATTAACATAAATAGTGCTCCTTAAACGTTTCTTTCCTTAGCTACTTTCTTTATTTCGGAAATCATGTCCGAGCCTCCCTCGCGCGGGCTGTCGGCCACTCTTTCAAACACATCGCCTTTATAAATCCAGGTGGAAACGCCGATCACGCCATAAGTGGTGTGGGCCGGCGCCTGGGCGTAATCGATATTGGCGCGCAATGTGTGCAAGGGTATGCTGCCCCAATTGAAAGTTTCTTTGCGGGCGATTTCCGCTCCGTTTAAGCGGCCGTTGACGCGGATTTTGACGCCTTTGGCTCCGGCTTTCTGCACCTGGTCGATGGCTTGTTTAGCCGCGCGGCGGAAAGGAATGCGGCGCACCAAATCCGAAGCAATGCCCTGGGCTACCACCGCGGCCGAGAGCCAGCCCTGGCGGATTTCCTGAATAGCGATTTTTACCCGCTTTTGGTTTTTTAGAACCTTAGCTTCAAGCTCTTTCTTTAAATCTTCAATCCCGGCTCCGCCGCGGCCGATGACCATGCCCGGCTTGGCGGTGTGGATAGTGATATTAATGTCAGTGCCTTTGCCGCTGCGTTCGATTTCAATGGCATCTACCCGGGCTTCAACCAATTTTTTGCGGATAAAAATGCGGATCTGGGTGTCTTCGCGCAAAAACTTACTGTAAGACTCTTTGGAAAACCACTTGGATTTCCAACCGTAGATAACGCCGAGACGATGACTTGTAGGATGTATCTTTTGACCCATATTTTAATCAAATTCTAATATCTAAATCCTAAATTCTAAACTTTAACACTTTTCTTATTTTGAACATTAGAATTTTGAATTTGTTTCGGATTTAGAGTTTTTCTTATCTTCCTTGCCGGCTACTTTTTTATAAGCCACTTTTTCTGTTAACACGATAGTCAGATGGCTTGTTTTCTTTCTAATCGGAGCGCCGCGGCCAAAAGCCCGGGCGCGGAAACGCTTTAAAGTCGGGCCTTGGTCCACAAAAGTGCGGAGAACGAACAAAGACTCTTTTTTAATCTGGCTGTTGTGCTCGGCATTGGCAATGGCGGAATTGAGCGCCTTGAGCACCGTAACCGCGGCGCGCTTGGGTAAAACATTAAGCTGCTCGCGCGCGCGCTCCACCGGCAAACCTTTTATCAAATCCGAAACCAGGCGCACTTTGCGGGGAGACTGCCGAATGAATCTAGCTGTGGCTTTAATTTCCATAGATATTTAAATTACTTGGCAGCCGGAGCAACCGGCGCTTTAGCGGCTGTGGCTGCGGCTTGTTCTTGTTCGCGCTGCATGCGGCCGCCGTGTTTGGTGAATTTACGGCTGGCGGAAAATTCCCCCAGCTTGTGGCCAACCATGTTCTCCACCACGAATACCGGCACATGCACCCGTCCATTATGAACGCCGAAAGTAAAACCAACCATTTCCGGAGTAATCGTCGCGGCGCGCGACCAGGTTTTAATCACGGTTTTATCGCCGCGCTTAACCTTCTCCAGTTTTTTCAGGAGTCGTTCGTCTATATATGGTCCTTTTTTTGAACTTCGTGACATATGATTCTCTTACTTTACTACTTTCTCCGTCTGCGAACAATTAAAGTGTTGCTGGCCAAATGCGGCTTGCGGGTTTTAACGCCCAAAGCCGGTTTGCCCCAGGGAGTCTTTGGATGCTTCATGCCGATCGGGTTGTGGCCTTCGCCGCCGCCATGCGGGTGATCAACCGGGTTCATGGCCTTGCCGCGCACCCGCGGCCGCACGCCGCGATGGCGCATCCGGCCGGCCTTGCCTAATCTGATTAAACTGTTTTCAGGATTACTGACCTGGCCGATGGTGGCCAAGCAGTCGGATGAGAAACGGCGGATTTCGCCGGAAGGCATTTTTAAAAGCACAAACTTGTCTTCGGCCGAAAGCACGGAAGCGCCAGAGCCGGCTGAGCGCACCACTTTGGCGCCTTTACCCGGGAATAATTCAATATTCGAAACCAGCATGCCGGCCGGCACAAACTTTAAAGCCAAACGGTTGCCGGGCTTAATTTCCAAATTTTTCTCGCGCGAAGCCTCAATAATATCCCCCACTGCCTGGCCATGCACCGCTAAAGTGTAGGCTTTCTGGCCGCTCGGGTAAGACAATAAGGCAATCTGGGCCGAGCGGTTCGGGTCGTACTGCAAACCGCTGACGCGCGCCGGCTTATCCAAAACCGGCTTGTCAAAATCCATGATGCGATAATGGCGGCGGTGCGCTCCGCCTTGGTGGCGGACCGTGATCTTACCCTCGGCGTTGCGGCCGGACTGCTCGTTGATGGTGGTCTTGAGCGAGCGCGGGACAGACTGGTCGCCCGCTTTTTTGTGATACAGCACAGAAGCGTGGCGGCGGCCCGGGGTAGTTGGTTTGTAGCGTTTAATAGGCATAACTTTGAATCAGTTTAAACTCCGGCGTAAATATCGACCTTAGCTCCCTTGGGAACGCGGATAATCGCTTTTTTCCACTCGCCGCGCGTTCCGGAAATGCGGCCGTATCTTTTTTGCTTCTCCGGCATAATCATCATGCGCACGGAACTGGGTTTAACGTTATAAAGCGCTTTAAAGGCTTTGGCGACTTCGATTTTATTGGCCGAGCGCTGCACCGCAAAAGCATAAATATCATCGCTCGCGGCAATGGAATTCTTTTCCGAAACCAGCGGTTTGATAAAAACAGCAAAAGCGCGGGAAACCTTAGCCTTGCCGGCGGCTTTGGGCAGATCGCTCTTCGCGGGCAAAATCGGACCCTCTGGCTTGGCTTCGGGCTTGGCCTTGGCTTGATCCTGATTGGATTTTTTATTAAAAACTTTCCACATACTGGTTATGAGAGCTGCTTGGTTAATTTTTCCACCGAGGACTTGGCAATAATCACGCTGCTATTCAGCATCAATTCCAGGATATTCAGATTTTCCAGCCTGGTGGCGGTTACCTTAGGCAGATTACTGACTGACAAGATGGTGTTCTCCAAACCCTTATCCGATAAAAACAGCACTTTCTTTTTGCTTAAATTGAGCTTGGCCAGGAAAGAGGTCATTTGCTTGGTGGACGGCTTGGTTAAAGACAAATCCTCGCAAACCACCAGTTGGGAATCAGCCACTTTATCAGAGAGCACGGCGCGCAAAGCTTTTTTAACCATTTTGCGCGGAATGTCCAAAGAGAAATTGCGATCCTTGGTCGGGCCGAAAGTCACGCCTCCGCCGCGCCAGATTGGGGAACGGATGGAGCCATGGCGCGCCCGGCCGGTGCCTTTTTGCTTCCAAGGCTTTTTGCCGCCTCCGCGCACTTCGCTTCTGTCTTTAGTGTGGGCCAGAACTTGGCGCGAACGGGCTTGCATCACCCGCACCACCTGGTAAATCAGTTCCGGTTTGGCGGCAGTGGAAAAAATCTTTTCATCCAAATCCAAAGTGCCAACTTCGCTGCCTGCTAAATTATAAATCTTGACTTGAGGCATATTAATTTACTTGCTTATCTGTTTCTACTGTTTCGGTAATAACTTCTTGCACCTCGATTGGACCGCTCTTGGCCTTCATTTCCCCTTCCCCGTAAATAGCCACCAAGCCGTTGCGAGCGCCGGGCACGGCCCCGCGGATATACAATAAGCCTTTGGCGCTGTCAATCGCGGACACGGTTAAATTGGAAATAGTCACTTGCTCTCCGCCCATGCGGCCGGGCATGCGCACTCCCGGGAAAACGCGCTGCGGATCGGTTGGGCCGATTGAACCGCCGGCGCGCAAATCATGCTTGTGGCCGTGCGTTTTGGGGCTGCCATGAAAATGATGGCGCTTGACCACGCCGGCAAAACCTTTGCCTTTGGAAACGCCGGTCACCGCCACTTTATCGCCCGCGGTAAACAAACTGACATCATATTTATCGCCGACTTTAAAGCCGGTTACGTCAGAGAGCCGGAGCTCGCGCAATTTAGGCCGCTCTATGGCGCCTTTCACGTGGCCGGCCACTCCCTTGGAAACATGCTTGCCGCCCTCATTCCAGCCCAATTGCACCGCATTATAACCGTCTTTAGCGACGGTTTTTATCTGAATGACCACCCCGCTTCCAACCTTAACCATTGTCACCGGCGCTACCGAGCCGTCGGAGTTGGAAATCTGGGTCATCTGAATTTTTCGGCCAACTAGCATCTTCATAAAAATCTAGTAAAAAAGTTTGGACTCAAGTCCAAACTTTTCTTAATACAATACACTATTTAAAACCCCTGGGGTTTTATGGTTGTACTGATTATTATATTAAGAAAAGCTTGAACTCCTTAAGCGGCTTGCTTCTGGCCAACTGTATCCAACAAGGGACATCATTGGCGCAGCTACCAACCGCGCGGATTTTACATCTTGATTTCAATGTCTACGCCCGAGGGCAAGTTGAGGTTCATGAGAGCGTCAACTGTTTTGGGCGTTGGTTCGTAGATATCAATTAAACGCTTATGCACCCGCATTTCATACTGGTCGCGGGCATCCTTATGAACAAAGGTTGAACTGTTCACGGTGTAGCTCGTTTTTTCGGTCGGCAGCGGAATCGGGCCGGAAATTTCGGCGCCGGTGCGTTCGGCCGTGTCAATAATCGTCCGGGTTGACTGATCGATTATCTTGCTGTCGTACGCCCGGATTTTAATTCTGATTCTCTGGCGGCCGGAGGGAGCAACTGTGCTTTCGGTTTTTTGCGTCTGTTCAGACATTGTTGTTAATTTCCGATTATCGGGGCCTTGACGTCACGCCAAGGCCCCGATAATGAATATATTATTTAGTAATCTTCGTAACTACGCCGGCGCCCACGGTTTTGCCGCCTTCGCGGATGGCAAAACGCTGTTGCGCTTCCAAGGCTACCGGACAGAGAAGCTTAATCTTGATATTCACGGTATCACCCGGCATAACCATTTCCGCGCCCTCAGGCAACTCAACTTCGCCGGTCACGTCCGTGGTGCCAATATAGAACTGCGGCTTGTAGCCTTTGAAGAATGGAGTGTGGCGGCCGCCTTCCTCTTTGGAGAGGATATAGGCTTCGGCGTCAAATTCAGTGTGCGGGGTAACCGAGCCTGGCTTGGCCAATACTTGACCGCGCTCAACGTCTTCTTTTTTGACGCCGCGCAAGAGCAGTCCGGCGTTGTCGCCGGCCCGGCCCTCATCCAAGCTCTTATTGAACATTTCAATGCCAGTCACGACAGTTTTGAAGGTTGGCTTGATGCCCACGATTTCAATTTCCTCGTTGATCTTAACCACGCCGCGCTCGATTCTGCCGGTAACCACGGTGCCGCGGCCTTCAATTGAGAAAATATCTTCCACCGGCATCAGGAACGGCTTGTCAGTGTCGCGCTTGGGCTCGGGAATGTAGGTATCCAAAGCTTCAACCAAATCCATAATCGGCTTGGCAGCTGCTTCGTCAGTCGGATTTTCCAAAGCCTTTAAGGCGCTGCCGCGAATAATCGGGGTGGTGTCGCCGGGGAATTCGTATTTCTTGAGAAGATCGCGGATTTCCTCTTCCACCAAATCAATCAATTCCGGATCAGTCACCTGGTCGGTCTTGTTCAAGAAAACAACAATATAAGGCACAGCCACCTGGCGGGCCAGAATAATGTGCTCTCTTGTTTGGGGCATGGGGCCGTCAGCCGCGGACACGACTAAAATCGCGCCATCCATCTGGGCCGCGCCGGTAATCATGTTCTTGACGTAATCGGCGTGTCCCGGACAGTCAACGTGCGCATAGTGGCGGTTGGCTGACTGGTATTCCACGTGGGTGGTGGAAATGGTAATACCGCGCGCTTTTTCTTCAGGAGAATTGTCGATCTGGTCGACGCTGCGCTCTTGAGCCGCAAAGCCCTTAGCGGCTAATACCTTAAGAATAGCGGCAGTAAGAGTTGTTTTGCCGTGGTCAACATGGCCGATAGTGCCGACGTTAACATGCGGTTTTGAACGGTCAAATGCTTGAGCCATACTTGTTTACTATAGTTATGAATTAAATAATTTTGATAATTAATCTAGCGGAAAAAAAATAAGCTTACACATTCAGCTTTGCGTCCTCCAGTATAACATATAATTAAAATAATGCAAGGATAAGACAGTTATCAGAAATAATACTATAAAAGCTACTATCTGTCAATACTTTCAAAATAATAAGGATCTTCAGCCATTTCATCGTCTTCGTCCTCAAAATCCATGTCCTCTGACTCGACCCATGGACCCCAGTTTTCCTTGGCCGGCAACTTATTTTCCGGCCAGGTATTTTCCTGGTTATTCTCTTCCTGCTGGCTCTTCCAAACGGAAATATCGCGATTTATCTTATCTAAAAGCTCATCCTCTGTCAACGCGGCCACATCGCTTTTCCGCAAGGCCAAACGCTCGTATTCAGACAAAGACATCACTACATAAGCCCCATCTTCTGTTTCAGACAGGATAATGCAGCGATCCCCTGTTTTCTGGATAAGTTCCAGTACTTTGTTGAGGGATTTTGTCATACCTACGCAAGATTAATAATTTCCGCCTCCTTGTGTATTGTAGTAAAAAAGACAAACTTTTGCAAAACAAATCACGCCGGATTCACAAAAAACAGTTCAAAATATTTTCCCAGCCGCGGCGGCCGGGCGCCATAGCCCACCAGAGCCTGCTCCGGCACAATGGTGGCACGCAGCCGGGCCAAGGATTGGGCCGCGATATCAAACCGGGTCCTGGAAATCTGGGAGCGCTGGATAGCAATGGCGCCCAGTTTATGCTTCATTATCTTATCGTCGTAAGCGAAGATAGTGTTAAAGTCGCCTTCGGAAAACATGGACCACGGGCCTTCATATTCCCAAAGCTGGACCGGTTTGTGGCCTGCTCCCCGGTGCAAAGCCAAAGCGTCCAAGGTCATTTGCCGGCTGGCGCGGTGGGTGGGATGCCGGTCTTTGTGGCTGGGAAGAAAAACAATGTCCGGCTTAATCTTTTTAAAATGCGCGGCCAAATGGTTGATGTCATGGCTCAAGGCTCTGGCCGGGTCGCGCGCGTCATAAAACTCGGAACGCAAAAATATAGGCCGGGTTCCCAGGAGTTTGGATTCCAGGCTGGCTTCAGTTTCGCGGATGGAAATTATTTGTTCCGGCTTCATGTTAGCAACAGCGCTGCGGTAGCCGGTAGTGGCTATGATCACAGCCACCTGATTATGGCGCGCGAGGGCCCAGATAGTCCCGCCCAAAGAAATAGAGGCGTCATCCGGATGCGGCGACACCACCGCGATTCTCTTTTTGCGCGGCAAATCCGATTCAGTCAAAAGCTCAATGTCGCCCTCGGCAAAAAGCAAGGGCGAACGATAACTATGTTTAAGCTTGGAAGCTGCGGCCTCGTCAATGATGCAAGTAACATCCGGGTGCCATTGCAAAATTGAAGCCGGGGTGGCTATATCCACTTTGCCTTCCAAAGCCTTGGCCACAGCCTCAGCTTTGCTTGAGCCGCTTGCCAATAGCACTAATTTTTTGGCTTCCATGATTGTGCCTAAGCCCATGGTTATGGCATGGCTTGGCACTGGGCGGCCGGAAAAATGTTCAACGTTCTGTTGCCGGGTGGCCTCCGAGAGTGTGGCCAGATGCGTGCGCCTGTCAAAAGCCGTGCCTGGTTCGTTAAACCCAATATGGCCATTGTTGCCAATGCCTAAAATAGCCAAATCCACTCCCCCGGCTTCTTTAATGGCGCGCTCGTAAGCGCGGCCGGCCGTATCCGCTTCGCCGGAAAGTGTTGGCAACAAATGCGCGCGCGTCTTTTTGATGTTCACGTGCCGGAATAAATGAGTTTGCATGTAAGCGTGGTAAGAAGCGCGGTCAGTCGGTTTTATGCCCCAATATTCATCCAGATTAAAAGTGGTAATGTTTTTAAAATCCACTTGCTTCTTTTTATAGGCATCCACCAGTTTACGGTACAAACCCAAAGGCGTGTTGCCGGTGGGCAAAGTCAGCACTAAATCCGGCTTCCGCCACATTTGTGACAACACAAACCGAGCCGCCTTGGCGGAAAGCTCCTGATAATCTTTCGCGATGATCACTTTCATGGATGCAATTCTACTGCATTTTTGGGAAAAAGAAAAGGCACGTTTTTAAGGCTAAACGTGCAAACCCTTGGTACTATTCCCCGAGCACTTGCTGGCGATGATGGCGGTAGATCCGCTGCATCGCTTCTCCGGATGCCGGCCCCCAGTCCGCTGGCCAGAGATAGTAAAGCCGGTATTGCTTGGTGTCGCGGAGAGTGGCTTCGATATCTTGGGTGTCTTGCGGAAAGGCGTCCTTGAACGGTACCACCCGGCCGCCTGAACACACCAACATGTTGGCGCCCGATTTGGCGACCACGTTGAACCGGTCCAGAAGAGTGAGCGCCCCCTGCCGCACCAACTCTTGTTCTCGCTCTTGCGCTTGAGCGTCTGTGTCAAACGTCTCGGCAAAAGCGCGCAAATCAAGACCGATTGTCCGGGAGCAGAAGAATTCGCCCATCAGCCGATCAATCTGGGCCTCAAGTTCGAAATCACCCATGCGGAGCAGGCTGCGCACACTGATGAGCTTCTTATCAAACAGATACTGCACCACTACCTTGGCCAGCAGATGCTCTAAGAATCTGGCTTCGGGCGCGTAGTACACGTTCCGGAACAGAAGAGCCCGGAGCTTAAGAAAAGAGGCCAGGCGCTCCCCATCCTCAATCACCACGCGGCCGTCATCAACCGTAATACAGTCCCACAAAGTGCAGACCTCCGGATGCTCATCAATGAACCGGCGTATCTCCTGAAACGATTCACAGTTTAAGCCCAGACCGCCGAGGATGAGGCGCCCCAGAAACATAGAGCTGTCCCGCGCCACGTAGGCAATCTTGTCCGCCAGATCGAGGAGCTGGCCGAGCAAACCCTCGTTGCGGACAATAGCCGAGAGCCTCTCTTCCGAGAGATGGTACTCATCTCGCAACCCTTGCCAGGGAAACATCGTGAAAATGGAGGGGTAGTTGGTTTCCTCATCCAGACTAGCGGGTGCGATGAGCTTGATGGTGTCGCCGCCGGCCGGGGTGAGCGCGTCGTGCGTGAGCGCGGCCACGCGCAGATGCGTCTCATCATCTTCCGCCAGGCTGTTGTTGCGCGCCATGAGCAGGGCCAGAACGTGCACGTCGTGCGTGTGGAGATAACGCGTGTGGGCGAAAAGCTGGCCCATTCCGGCCACGCCTGATAGGCCTTTTCTGATCACCGGGTCATGCAGAAACCCAAGCTGGCGGATGCGCTGTAACCGACCGAGACCGAATGTTCTAATTGTCTTTTCGGTCAGCCCGTCTTCCAGCGCGATGAAGCCAATGCCGGAGAGCGGCATGGCCGGAACTATGGTGTGCGGTTCCAGCAAATCGCCGGCAATAGCCGCTTCCCTTCTGATGTGCCGGCTGACATTGTCATCCAGCCAGACCACCCATTCCGGTTCGGCTCTGTGCTTGAGTTGGTGATCTTCATAGAAGCCAACCAGCATTGTCACCAGAAAGCTATAGAAAACATCGTCTGGTGATCCGTCTTTGAGCGCAGTGGCCGTTTCTTTTGGCAACAAATCCAAAAACCACTGCTGGGCTCTGAGCCGCCGGCCGGCGAGGCGCCTGTCCTCGAAAGTCAGACTGTCGTATGGCAGGTACACGATGTCATCCAGTTGGAGGCATCGCGTCATCCGCGCGAACGTGCCGCTCGTGATGCGTTCCACGATGTTCTCCTTGGTTTGAATTTTTAATGGACATCACTCTGTTTTACTCTTTTCCTCCTGAAGCGTCAAGCAAACAAAAACCCGCCTCATCGGCGGGCTTTGACCCCCTCTAACTCCCCCTTGGCAGCCACAATCTCGGCCGCGATGTTGGCGGGCACTTCGGCGCCAATGATCTTGATGTTAGCACGGCGATTTACCCGTGGTCACACTAAAAAATAAACCCATTGCTTTAACGATTAAAAAAGCTATACTTAGCGTATGTCAACATCCATTGAAAACCAATCTGATCACGCCGGACGTCGGCTCGCGCTCGGCAGTGTGGGGCTGGCTTTGTTTTGGGTGATTTTTATATGGGGATTCTGGGACAAAGGGCCGTTGGCTCTAGGTATTAATACCAGCGTGTTTTTATTGCTCGCCCTGGTGGCGCTGGCAAATATTTTCCCCAAACACCAACTGTTCGGCAGCAAAAAAAATCTGGCCTGGCTTATTCCATGCCTGCTGATTAGCGTGAGCTTTGGTATTTTTGACAATCCTTTCATTAAAATGGCGAGCATCTTGGTTTGGCCGCTCGCGCTCCTGGTTTTTGTTACAGACGCGCTCTCTATAAACCGCTCCCGGAAATGGGGTGCACTCATGCTGGCCTTATTTATCCAGCGGGCATTCGCGGTTTTAGCGTCTCTTTTCCCGGCCGGACGGACGTATTTGACGCTCCTGGCGGGGACAAGCCGCAAACAAACAGCGCGGCGCGTAATACTGGGCTTGGTATTACTGCTCGCGATCGCGTTTTCGATTGTGATCCCGCTCCTGGGCGCGGCTGATCCGGCTTTTGCCGCGGCGCTTAAGCCGATTTACGAACAAGTCCTGAAAATTATTGATACCTCCGCGGCCGAGCGCATCATTGCCTTTATTCTGCTCTCGCTGTTCTTCCTGGCCATTCTCCTGGCCTGGCGCCAAACTCCGGACGAGCCAAAGGCGGCGGCAAAAATTGACATGGACAATATTGTGGCCGGTATCACTATCAGTGGCCTGCTCGCCTTATACCTGGTGTTTCTCGCTCTACAACTCAACCGGCTGTGGGTTAACGAACTGCCGATTGATTTTAAGGCGACTGAATCATTGGTTAAAAGCGGCTTCTGGCAATTATTCGCGCTCTCAGTTATTAATGGCCTGATTTTTTTGGTTATCTTTGGCAAAATCAATAAAACCGTCCGTTGGCTGCTCTTCGCGTTCACCGCGGCCTCACTCCTATTAGTGGTTTCCGCGGCCTGGCGCGTCGGGCTGTATGATGTGTATTACGGATTGAGCTACGAAAAATTCTTTGCCAGCTATACCGTGCTCTATAGTTTAATCTTATTCGGCTATCTGCTGGCAAAGTTCTTCACCGCCCGCTCCGGTAATATAATTAAAACCCTGGCCTTGCTCTTTTTGTGGATGTTCGCGTTGGCCAGCATAGCTCCCATTGAACAATTCATTATGCGCGCCAATCTGACGCTCGCGGAGCGGCCCGGCTCGCACGTTAAACTTTCTGAACTGACTATGCTTTCCGGCGATGTGCTGGGATTGGTATTGGACAGGAAAAACGACCCGCGTTTCGCGGACTGGGGCGATTGGATTGAGGCTCGGAAAAAAGAGATAAACAACAAAGCCTGGTACGAGCTCAACACCATGAATATACTTTACAAGCTTAAATAAACTTAATCAAAAATCCCCCGGCGAATGCCGGGGGATTTTGTTTGAAAAATTTTTACTTTCTCCCCTTGCTCTCCCCGCCCTTGGCCGCCACAATCTCGGCGGCGATGTTATTGGGAACTTCCTGGTAGTTCTTAAATTCCATGGAATAGGAGGCACGGCCCTGGCTCATGGAGCGCAAAGCAGTGGCATAACCGAACATCTCGGCCAAAGGCACTTCCGCGTCCACCACTTTGATGTTGCCGCGGTCGCGCATTTCATGAATTTGCGCGCGCTTGGAATTTAAGTCGCCAATGACATCACCCATAAACTCTTCCGGAGTAACCACTTCCACTTTCATAATCGGCTCCAGAAGAACCGGGCTGGCCCGGCGGCAAGCCTCGCGGAAAGCCATGCCGGCCGCGATCTTGAAAGCGATTTCCGAAGAATCGACATCATGGTATGAACCGTCATACACAGCGGCCTTAATATCCACAATCGGGTAGCCGGCCACCACGCCCGAGCCCAAAGATTCGATAATGCCTTTATTGATGGCTGGAATGTATTCGCGGGGAATAAGAGCGCCCTTAATCTCGTCAATGAATTCATAGCCGGCTCCTGTTTCGTTCGGTTCAACGCGCAGCCAGCAATGGCCATATTGGCCGCGTCCGCCGGACTGCTTGATGTACCGGCCTTCGGCCTGCGCTTCTTTGCGGATAGTTTCACGGTAAGCCACCTGGGGCCGGCCCACGTTAGCCTCGACTTTAAATTCGCGCTTCATGCGCTCCACAATAATTTCCAAATGCAGTTCGCCCATGCCCGAGATGATGGTCTGGCCGGTTTCCTCATCGGACTTGATTTTGAAAGTCGGGTCTTCCTCGGCCAAACGGGCCAAAGCAAAACCCATTTTTTCCTGGTCAGCTTTGGTTTTGGGCTCAATGGCCACGTGGATAACCGGGGTCGGAAAAGTGATTGATTCCAGCATCACCGGATGCTCGGGATCGCAGAGCGTGTGGCCGGTCACGGTATTTTTCAAACCCACAGCCGCGGCAATCTCGCCGGCATAAACCTCTTCCACATCTTCGCGATGGTTGGCGTGCATGCGCACAATGCGCCCCAGGCGCTCTTTACCGCCGGTGAAAGCGTTCATAATATAGGAACCGGCCTGGACAGTGCCGGAATAAACGCGGAAAAAAATGAGCTTGCCCACGAACGGGTCAACCGCGACTTTAAAAGCCAGGGCCGCGAACGGTTCATTATCGGCCGGCTGGCGCGTGATTTTGATATCATGGTTTTTCGGGTCAAAACCCTCAATGGCCCCAACGTCCAAAGGCGAAGGCAAGTAATCACACACAGCGTCCAGAACTTTTTGGATGCCTTTGTTCTTTAAGGCGCTGCCACAGAAAATCGGCACCATGACGCTTGTTACCACAGCGTGGCGCAAACCTTTTTTCCAGTCTTCCAGACTGATAGTCTCGCCAGCCAGATAGCGGTTCATCAAGCCTTCCTCGTTCTCGGCAATGGCTTCCAAAAGCTTATGGCGGTATTCAGCGGCCTTGGCTTTCATGTCATCAGGAATATCGGTTTCTTCCGCTTCCCGGCCCAGGTCATCGCTCTTATATAAGTAAGCTTTCTCTTTTAACAAATCAATAATGCCCACAAAGTTTTCTTCCTGCCCAATCGGCAGCTGCACCGGATAAGCCCGCTTAGTTAAGCGGCGATGGATGGCTTCCACGTCTTTGTAAAAATCAGCGCCGGTCCGGTCCAGTTTATTGATAAAGCAAAGGCGCGGCACTTTATACTTGTCAGCCTGATGCCAGACAGTCTCGGACTGAGGCTCCACGCCGGCCACGCCATCAAAAACAACCACGCCGCCGTCTAAAACGCGGAGAGAACGTTCCACTTCAGCCGTAAAGTCCACGTGACCCGGAGTGTCAATAATGTTGATGCGGCAGTCGTTCCAAAAACAAGTGGTGGCCGCGGAAGTGATGGTGATGCCGCGCTCGCGCTCCTGCTCCATCCAATCCATGGTGGCCTCGCCTTCGTGCACTTCGCCGATCTTGTGCTTTTTGCCGGTGTAAAACAAAACCCGCTCGGAAAAAGTGGTTTTGCCGGCATCAATATGGGCAATAATGCCAATGTTTCTGATTTTATCCAGTGAATAATCTCGGGGCATAATTTACTACTGCGAATTATACGAATTTTTGCGAATTAATGCGAATAAGTATTTGCATAGATTCGCATTCGTTCGCATAATTTGCAGTTTTTTAACTTGCAAAGTGAGCGAACGCTCTGTTGGCTTCAGCCATGCGATGAACGTCTTCGCGCTTTTTGATGGCCGTGCCTTCATTCTTGGAAGCGGCGATCAGTTCATCAGCTAATTTTTCGGCCATGGGCGAGCCCTTGCGGTTCCGAGCCGCGAGTAGGAGCCAGCGGAAAGCCAAGGCCAGCTTGCGCTCGCCTCTTACTTCAATCGGTACCTGGTAGTTGGCTCCGCCAACGCGGCGGGAGCGGACTTCCAGAATCGGGGTAACGTTCTTTAAAGCCCGGTCAAAAACAGCCACCGGGTCTTGCTTGGTTTTTTCAGAAATCAAATCAAAAGCGCCGTAGACAACCGCTTGCGACGTGGTTTTTTTGCCGCGCTTCATTACGTAATTAATCAGCTTGGCAATGGTGACGGAATTGAACTTCGGGTCCGGAGCGACTACTCTTTTGGGTGCACTTTTTCCGCGCATATTAGTCTTGTCCTTTCTTGGCGCCATACAAGCTGCGGCCGCGCTTGCGGTTGGCTACGCCCTGAGAATCATAAACGCCGCGCACCACATGGTAGCGCACGCCGGGAAGATCTTTGACGCGCCCGCCGCGCACTAAAACGATTGAGTGCTCTTGAAGATTATGGCCAATGCCCGGAATGTAGGCTGTGACTTCCATGCCATTGGAAAGCCGGACGCGGGCGATTTTGCGCAAAGCCGAGTTTGGTTTTTTCGGGGTCATGGTGGTAACGCGGGTGCAGACTCCGCGCTTAAAAGCAGAACCCTTTGGCAGTTCCAAGCGCTTGCGCAAGGTTGGATTGTACACAGACTGCAGACCCGGAGTCTTGCTTTTCTTCTTCTTCCGGCTGCGGCCTTTTTTAATCAATTGATTAAAGGTAGGCATAAATAATTTAATAGATATGGTTAAATGAAGTGAGTGACAATGAATTCAGTTCTGTCTCCTACTAATTACTAATCAAGTACTAATATACTAATGAGCACCTTCAAAGCTTTTGAGACAATTTACGTTTCGGGCGTGGAATACGCCTATTCGTATATTCGTAAAAGGTTAGTAATTCGTAGGAGAATAAAAAAACTAAACAACATAATGCAACAGATAGGCAGCCACGCCTCCCCCAGCATTTACCAGGGATAGTTCCTTACTGTTGTTTAGTAAGAGAGAATACTTAAGTTTTTAACTGGGAGTATTGTAGCAAAAGACGACTTTTGAGTCAAGACCTAGCCAAACAGCTGGTGCCCGATTAAGGCCAGAACAAAAACAAGAACCCCGATTATAATCTGAGTATGCATAAGAAGGCCTTTTCTTTTCAAGAATGCCGGAGCGCGCTTGAAACTAATGACAAATCCCCAAAAAACCTGCCAAGTGATAAGGTAAAGCGCCAGGCGCACCAGAAAGTTGCCTTTTAAGCCAGCCATTAAATAACCATGGGAAAAAATGGCGGCTAAAGCAATAATGCCCAAGTACGGATGAACGAGATTCAGATAATACCAAGCGCGCCGCAGCCAATAACTGTGCTTAATAAAGGGCCGAAGAAGTGGCCGCAGGTAAATTAAAATCAGAGACACCAGACCAATAACGCCAAGGACTCCGCCAATTTCAAAGCGCAACGCCCGGTGACCAACCCAGAGCGCGCTGCCCTGGGAATAGACAATGAGCGATAAGCCAAAAACAAAAACCGTAAAAACAATCAAAGTAAAATTTTTCCTTAAAACATCCATAATACTACTAATTACTAATCTTTTACGAATGTACGAATAGCCGCATTCTGAAGCTCGAGTATAAATTACGTCCTGAACGTCGAAGACGAACATTCGTATATTAGTACTGATTAGTAATTAGTAGGAGCTAAAAGAATCGGCCCGCTAACCGGAAAAAGCCGTCGAATAGCCGGCCGAAGATGTTGATGCCCAAAAAATTATCAGCAATAATCAGCACCAGCAGAATCCACGGCCCGCGAGCGGTTAAATACTGTTCAATATAATGAAAGCGCTGCGGCAGAATGGCGAATAAAAGTTTGGAGCCGTCCAAAGGCGGAATGGGTATTAAATTAAAAACCAGAAGCACAATATTGATGAGCAGCAGAAAAGCCAAAAACTGGAGCAATAAATTACCAGCCCCGAGATAAGGAGTTAAGAACTTGCCCAGCAAGCCAAAGACGATGATGGAAATAAAATTGGAAACCGGGCCGGCCATAGCCACGATTGCCTCGCCCCATTTTTGGAATTTTAAATTATATGGATTATAGGGCGCGCTCTTGCCCCAGCCGAATCCAATAAAAAGCAACATAAAAAAACCAACCGCGTCCAAGTGCGCCAAAGGATTCAAAGTCAGCCGGCCCATTCTTTCCCCGGTATCATCGCCCTGCAGCCGCGCGGCCAGGATATGCGAAAACTCATGAATGGTAATGCCGTAAACAATGGCCAAAAGCCAGACAAAAAATAAAACCGGTTCGCTGAAGAGAAGTGAGATAATCATATTCTATAAACACCAAACACCAATATCCAAACACCAAGTAAACATCAAATTCCAAAACTTCAAAAAAACAGCTTCTTAATTGATTATTGATTGCTTGGTGTTTTCTTGATGTTTGATGTTTGGTTATTGGTGTTTATACAATTATATCCCATTGACTTTAATTAAACAACTTGCTATACTACTTGCTTGTAACTCCTTATACACGATTCTTATGGCTCAAACGTGCCAGCGCTGTGAACGCGGACCAATGTCCGCCAACAGCCGCTCCCATTCCAAAGTTGCTACCAAGCGCCTGCAAAAACTGAATTTGCAGAAGTTTAAGGTTGACGGCCAGAAGCTGTTAATCTGCACCAACTGCATCAAAACCCTGAATAAGACAGCCGCTTAAATCTCGCTGCCATGCGCACCGCGAGTTTTTTCTACAACCTGCCGCCTAAACTGATCGCGCAACATCCAACGAAGCCGAGAGATCGCTCTCGGCTTTTAATATTGTCCCGCGGCTCCAAAAAACTCGAACACCTGCATTTTGACGATCTGCCAAAATTACTGCAACCAAATGATGTGCTGGTTTTTAATAATTCCAAAGTTTTCAAAGCCCGGTTGATTGGCCGCAAGTTGACCGGCGGCAAATTAGAGGTGTTTTTGCTGCGCGCGGTTAAACCAAATACCTGGGAGGTTTTAATCGGCGGCCGGGGCGGCAACATGGGATTAAAAGTTAATTTTGGAAAAAAATTATCCGGAGAAATTATTGGACAGCAAGATAGTATCCGCCTGATGCGCTTTAATTTATCCGGCAAAAAATTAAATGACGCCATTGATAAGCTCGGCGCTGTTCCCCTGCCCCCATACATAAAATCATCGGCTAGATTGGAACAATATCAAACCGTATACGCTAAAACCCGCGGCAGTGTGGCCGCTCCCACGGCTGGTTTGCATTTCACGAAAAAATTATTGTCCGCGCTCAAAAAAAAAGGGATTAAACTGGAATATGTCACTTTGCACGTTGGACTGGGCACGTTCCAGCCGATTAAGACGAATAATATTGAAGATCACCAAATCCACAGCGAATGGGCATCAATTGACGCGCCAACAGTCAAACGGTTGAATCAATATAAAAAACAGGGCCGCCGAATTATCGCGGTGGGAACAACCACGGTGCGGACATTGGAATCGTTTAATGGCCACCACGGCACCCATGACGTTAATCTATACATCACACCTGGCTATAAATTCAAACTTGTGGATGCCATGATTACCAATTTCCATCTGCCCCAATCCAGCCTCCTGGTTTTGGTCTCTGCCTTTGCTGGACACAAAAAAATCATGGCTGCGTATAAAACCGCCATTGAGAAAAAATACCGCTTCTATTCTTTCGGCGATGCGATGTTGATTATTTAATGACGCGGTCTTTAATGCCGATGTGATTTAATATCACATTCGCCTCTTTATCTGTGGCTAAACGTGGGGTGGAATAATTCTCAATAACGATTGGCAATAATTCAATTTGCGACAAACGCGCCGGCTCGGCCTCATTTTTTGCAATTTCAATTTTTAACATCAGCCCTTCTTTGGTTTCACGGCTCCATTCCTGGTCAAATATAAAATTCCCCAAAGAATAAAAAATGTATCTGCCTTTGTATTTTTCAATTGTTTCCACCCAGTGCGGATGGCCGCCGATTACCATATCCGCCCCAAAATCAATGGCCGCCCGCGCGAACTTGGTTTGGGAAGCATTAGGTTTGGTTTTGTATTCCGTGCCCGCGTGCATAGAGACAACCACCCAATCCGCTTGTTGCCGGGCCAAAGCAATAGCGCTTTTTAATTTACCAAGATCCTCAATCCGCGCCACCAATTTATTAACGCTTTTCCCGTTATCATTTATAGACGCGTAAGACGCGGCAATAAAACCGATTTTAATGCCATTGGCTTCCACCACCTCGCTCTTCCAGGCTTGGTCAAGATTATTGCCCGCGCCAATGGCTTTTATGTCATTTTGCGCCAAATATGCCCGCGTGTAAGACAAGCCTTTGGCGCCTTGGTCCAAAGCGTGGTTATTGGCAATGCTCAAAATTTCAAATTTATTGGCCACCAAGCCTTTTATGTTTGGCCGCGGCGCGTTAAAGACCATGGAGGGTGAAGGATTAAAAGTATCTTTGCCTGAAAACGGCGATTCCAGATTGGCAAAATTAAAATCATTGACAAGTAAAATTTCCGTCATTTTGGAAAACGGCAACAACGGATTTTTGGCCTTGTTTATTTTAGCGGCCACATTGCGCGACAGCACAATATCCCCCACAGCACCAAAAGTGGCAAAAGCTTCGCTTTGGGGTTCTATGATAACTGCCTGGGCCAGCGCGTCAGCTTCCTGGATTTTTGGTCCCACGCTTGTCTCCAGAAAAATAACAGCAAAAACCAATCCCCCGAGAACAATCAAGGCTAAAAAAATTTTAATTATTGTCTTCATGAAATGACATCTATCTTGTAATTGAGTATAGTGTTTTGGTCTTTAAAATGGAACTGGCCGCGGAAATTCTTGCCAGACAAAAACAAAGGAAACCAATGAATATCGTCCGGCCACATCTGGCTAAACGGGATTTCGTCAACCCCGAACCATTGCGGCCTCATCTCTTCGCTTTCGCGCGGCTCGCCAACAAACTCTTTGGCGCTGAAAAGTGCCACTTCCAGCTCATCCGGGTCATCCTCAAAAGTAAAATACAAAGTGCCGCGCCGTTCCAATAACTCCGGAATAATCCCGGCTTCTTCTTCAAGCTCCCGTTTGGCCGCCTCCTCGATTGTTTCTTCCTCATGCACCTTGCCGCCAAACCCGTTCCATCTACCAGCACCGAAGCCGCGCTTTTTCATCCCTAAAAGGACTTTATTACCTCGATGAACTATGCACAAAGTCAAAACCTTTTTCATATCTCCACCCCTTCAGACCGCAACTTACTAACTTTATTTTTTACACCCCGATTATACCCTCCAGCTTTGCCGTCTGATCTGATAACGCGATGGCAAGGGATATGGCGATCAAAATTTTTGTTCATAATCATCCCCACGGCCCGGGCCGCTTTGGGATTGCCGGCCAGTTTGGCCACCTGGCCATAAGTCATTACTTGCCCGCGCCTGATTTTGGACACAATCTTAAGAACCCTGGTTTTAAAATCTGTTCTCATGACTGGAATTATACTATCATATAAATAAAGCTTAAAGCTAACCCGCACAATTCAAAGGAGTAGACCATGATTTGGTCTGTGTTGTCAGCTTTTGTGGCAGAGTATCTGCCATTGTTCCTCAAGGCGGTGGCCGCGCTTGGCCCTTGTTTCGCCTGGATGATCCTGGTGAACATCAAGGAACTGCACGGTGCCTCGGTTGTCCTCGGGTTTGGACTCTCTGTCTTCTGGATGATAGGGATGTTCCATATTCTGCTACCCAACCCCAGGCCAGGCAAATGAAAGAGGCCAACCTGTCCCCACCCCACCCCCGGCCGACGACTCCCCTCGTCGGCCTCACTTTTTATTTCAAGATAAACCTATACGGCTTTTTGGCCCATTCCCCGGCATAGGCCACGCCCACGCGCGGGGCTTTTTTAATTTCTTTTCCAGATATCATCACTCCCCTGTCCTCCAGCCATAGACCGGACGCGCGGCTAGACATCTTGCCGTTCAACTTTTTATCAACATTCAAAAACTTTGTGAGTCGCGCGGGCCCAGATACTTTATCCGTGGCGCGGATTAATATGGCGGCCGGATAATTTTTTGGCCCAGTCACGATATTCAGCATCCAGTGCATGCCATAAGTAAAATACACATACCAATATCCCGGCTCACCGAACATTATTTTATTCCGTTCGGTTTGGCCGCGGCTGGCGTGCGAGGCCTTATCCTCTAATCCGTCATAAGCTTCGACCTCGGTTATCATCAAAGAAATATTTTTGCCAAGATAACGGCGAACAATAAATTTGCCCAACAAATCTTGGGCGACCAATAAAGTCGGCCGATTAAAGAAAGCTGGTTTTAAAATCTTAGCCATAGTACTATAATACTCCTGTCTGTCATTCCCGCGAAAGCGGGAATCCATTAAACTAAACAAAGATGGATTCCGGGTCAAGCCCGGAATGACATAAAGACATTATAACTAAATTAGTGTAAATCCTATGAAAAAATCTAGCAATGAAGAATTTAAAGTTTCTGGTTCGGAAATCGTGGCCAAGATAAAAGAACTGATTAAAGAAGGCAATGCCCGCCGCATTATCATCAAAAATGAAAAAGGCAAGGTCATGCTGGAAATCCCCTTAACCATTGGCGCCATCGGCGCGCTGGTGGCTCCGGTTCTGGCCGCGGTTGGCGCCTTGGCCGCCCTCACCACCAAATGCACGATTGTGGTGGAAAAAACAAATTAGTTAATCTTTAAACTCGTCTGCGCAAGCCATCCTTTATTGGGATGCCCTGTTTTTTTATTGTAAAATATCCTATTTGCATCCCTAATCAAGATGTACTATATTAGCTTGATACATCGGACCTTGCACAAAACAATGGGGTAAAAACCCCGCGACCAGGAGGGCCGCCATGAACGTTCGCGCTCCTTTGTGCCTAAACCCCGACTGCGCCTCGGATTCCGCCCCGCTGTCCCGCGGACGCTGCTTCTACACCACTGAGCCGGATGGATCGGATGCGTTCACTTTTGTCTGTGACCGGCATGGCTGTGTCAGAAAGATCAAATACCATGTGTCAGACAATAGAGAGGCCATGGGCATCATCTGCCCATTCTGTGACCGTGCCCTGCGGAATCACGCCGAATGGGAATTCAGAATATTCAAGAATCCGGTCGAACTGGTAATGCTGCGGCTGGCCACGGCCGAAAAACCGACCAGCACCTACGCTGTGGATGGCGCGTCCGGCCGGCCGATCTGCCCCAACTGCCGGAGCGTCGGGAAATGCCAGTGGAGCCATGCCCCATCGCCAAGCGAGTGCTTGGATCAATTCGACTTCTTCTGCCCGACGACCTGCCACCACGCGGAGACAAGGATCATCTCCGGCGGCCGTGCGTTCGGCGCGTTCAGAGAATGGCACAACCACTGCCCGTTCTGCGGCCGCATCGGCGGCCTCGGCCACGCGCTGCCGCAGACTGCCACCACAACCGCAACCTAGAGCCGAACATTCGCATCACGCCAAGGAGGGATAAGGATCATGAGGACGGACACGCTGTTCGTCCTCGCTTTTTTTTACAAAAAAAGACCGTCCTGCCTCTCTCGAAACAGGACGGGTACTATGTTGTGGGCTAGCCTTGTGGGGGCTTACCCCATGGCGTGATCGCGATCCAAGATCCTCCTGATCTCGTCGACCGGCGCCGTGGGTTCTCCTTGGTGCGCCCAGAAGCCTTGGGGGCGCGGCGAGTACTTCTGCAGCCAGGCTTTGTACGTGGCGCCCTTCGGAGGGCGCAGAATCAGGATGCCCGGGGTCTTACCCCTGGCATCAACGACCGCCACGTAAAGCAATCCGCCATCACCCCAGTGGCCAGTGGAGAACAGCACGTGGCTGCCCACCCGATCGTCCCAACCGGTGTGGACGCAGTCGAGGCAATAGCTATGCTCCGTGCAAGGCAGGTTGCGGATGCCATACACCCAGGTGTCTATTTTGTATGACCACCCGGCGTCAAATACGGCTCGAGTCGCACGGCCGACCCTGATTCGTGCCGTATTCGGACCCCATATCTTGGTATAGCCCATGACAGGGAGAATTCCCCACAGCCATGGGAACTCGCGAAGGAACCGCTCCAACTGTGCGCTTGTCATACCTGAACCCTCCGGTTCTTTGAGGCCATCCGGCCTCCGGTATTGGCCCGCTCGCCTGATGCGAACGGCAGCTGCATTCAGCAACTGAAAACCAGTAATCAATGTTGATTAACAATTTTCAATTGTTGAATTTAGCAAAACAAAAATATCACGTAAAACGTAATTTGTCAACCCAAAAAGGCATTCCCCATGGAATGCCTCTGTTTTTTATATCAACAAACCCTCTGTGTTATTTCTGTCACGGTACCACATTTTGGGATTATTTTTAATATAGACGCGGATTTTATACAATACCAATTCATTTCGAATGATTCGATCATAAAAACGCGATTGCCATTCAACATCATATCCGAATTCGCGGCATTGTTTGGTAACCGCGGATTTGAATGACCGGATAATTGCCGCCAATGACGATGGCGCGGGTGAAATATGCGACATCCATTGTTTCCGTTCGTCGGATGACGCGTGTTTTATGTCAATGCCCGTGGCGCGTGGGTTTGTAGAGACGTTGCATGCAACGTCTCTACCGTGGGACAAACCACGGGCATCATTTTCCCCAATCACCACAATCCCATGCGCGTGATTCGGCATTATCACCCATTCATCCAACGACGCGTTGGGAAAATGATTTGGAATATCCAACCAACAATCCCGCGCGATTTTGCCCACATCCGACAATGCCACGGACGCCGCGTCATCATCGTCGCGTAAAACCTCCCCGAAATATTCTTCCCGATTCTTGGCGCAAATCGTGATAAAATAATACGCGCATGACGAATAATCCCAATTGGATAATCGGGCGGATGGAATTCTGTATTTATTTCTAAACAATCCCTCCACAGAATATATTTATATTACTTTAAATACCTCTTTCCTTTTAACTCCTCCGGCAACAAACTTTCCTCCGTGTATTTTTTGTATCCCTCCCCATATCCCAACTCCTTCATCAACTTCGTCGGCGCGTTGCGGATATTCATTGGTATCGGTAAATTGCCGAACTCTTTCACGTCTTTCTGCGCCGCGCGGAGGGCGTCATAGGCACTGCGGTTTTTCTTGCACTGGCAAAGATAGGCCACGCCATGCGCCAGATTGATGGCGCACTCGGGATAGCCGATGGTTTCGCAGGCGCGAAACACGGCGTTGGCCACCACCAGCGCCGTGGGCACGGCCAGACCAATATCTTCGCTGGCAAATATCACCATGCGCCGGGCAATAAATAACGGGTCTTCGCCAGCATCCACCATGCGCGCCAGATAATAGATGGCCGCGTCTGGCTGGGAAGCGCGCATGCTTTTGATGAACGCGCTGATGGTGTTGTAGTGCTCATCTCCGGCTTTGTCATAGCGCAAATGCTTGGATTGCAAAGTCTGTTTTAAAGTTTCAATGGTGATTTTTTTATAAAGCTGGTTTGTGTTCTCAATCATGGTAATAGCTGCTCTGGCATCGCCATTGGCCATGGCTATTAACCAATCCTTGGCGTCTTGGGGTATACCACCCCCCTCCCCCTCCTTAGTAAAGGAGGGGGTGTTTGCTACGCGATTTATAATCGCGAGCATGTTATCGCTTGCCAGTTCGTTTAACACAAATACACGGCATCTTGAAAGCAATGGCGCTATCACTTCAAAACTGGGATTCTCGGTGGTGGCGCCGATTAAAGTCAGTTCCCCGGTTTCAACATAAGGCAGTAAAAAATCCTGCTGGGCTTTGTTGAAGCGATGGATCTCATCGAGGAATAAAACTTTGGGCTGGCCATCAGCGTCATCTTTCAAAACTTTTTTGATATCATCCTTGCCTACGGCCACGGCCGAGAGGTGGTAGAATTTGGCGTCAAGCGCGTTCGCGTAAATATGCGCTAACGTGGTTTTGCCAACTCCCGGGGGCCCCCACAACACAAAAGAGAACAGGTGTTTCTGCTCAATGGCTTGGCGCAATGGTTGGCCCTTGCCCACCAGATGCTCCTGCCCCACGAACTCCGCCAAGGTTTGAGGCCTGATTTTTGCGGCTAGGGGTTCCATAGCTCCCCTATTTTACTACTCTGGCAAAATTAGGCAATAAAAAACGAGGCAGCCACAGAAACGTGACTACCTCGTTGCTCTCGAACGCGGTCGAGAGGTGCTAGAATGTGAGCTTCAACCCCAGGCGGAAGCGGTTGGCGCTCTGGGTTTTGGCCCCAGAGGCCCAATTCCATTCCCGCGAGACGCGGACGAACAGAAGGACCGGCTTGGCGATGAACACGCCAGCCACCGGACCGGAGAGCAGAAAATGGCACGACTGGTTATTCCACCAGTGGTCATAAATCGTGTCAAATCCCACCCAGGTCCGCTGGCTCGGCGTAGCGGTTATCTCCAGGAAGTTCTCGGTGTAGCTGACAGCTTTCTGGAAGCCCCAGAAGTTGCGCGTGTCCAGAAACACACTCAACCCATGGTGCTTGCTCCGGTACCAGGCGCCGGCCTGAAAATACTCGGCTCCGGTTGAGGACGTGGAGAACCCGGCCAGGATGTACGATGACTTGATCCGGAACAGTCCGTACGGCTTGAAGTCCAAGCGATTGGACGCCCGCCGCAGGATTCCGTCAAAAGCCAATCCCAGCCGGCCGTAAGACCAGAACATGGTCGTGGTTTGCTGGGCGAACTGCTTCCCATCCGCGGGCCGAACCACATCGTTCTTGACGATGATGAGGGTCCCGACGGCCTGCTTGCCAGGCGTGGCCGCGAAGCCGGCGCCGGCGCAATACAGGAACAGGACCGAGATCAGGGTGGCAAACAACCGATACATGACTTCCTCCTTGGCAAGAGGAAGCATTGGCCGCTTCCTCGTAGTGGGTATGGTTGGTGATTGCGCGAGCAATTCCCAGAACCATTCCACTGCGAGGAACATGGCCAATATCGGCTGCGACGCGCCTGGGCTTTACCCTAGCGTCCCGCCCAGGCATCAGGTGAACTGAAAACCTTGGTGGTAATATAGAGTCAACCAAAACGCAATCTTGCCCGGTTTCCGGATGAAAACCGCCTGTCCCTGTGTCGGGAGCGAGGCTTGAACCATCTCCCAGCGACGCGCGCGGCAGGTGCACTCCCAAAGCTTGGGCTGCCACTTCCGCGCCCAAGGGCAGGGTTTGCGCAAACGATCCCCTGTCCCCAAGACCGACAACCATCAGCAGGGCAGTGGCAAACAAAGCCGCGGCCAAACTGTGGCGCGGTCGCAAGCCTCTCTGCTGGAGCTCTTGCCGCCAGACCGAGATGTGCGCCCGGCTCTTGAGAAACCTCTGCAACCGCTCCAGGTCAACCTGGCTAAGCGGAGCAAACAACTTCTCCTTGGTCCGGCGCATTTCGGCTTCAGCCCACCACTCCCGCCTGGTTTCCTGCAGCCACCGCCAGCAGACATAGGCGATGACCAGAGGATAAAACACCAGAGCAACAATGAAGTGCAGTGGGCTAGGCAGAGTCCAGTATTTCTTTCTCTCCTCTCCCTCGCAAGCCCAGATGAGGAAAAGGAAACAAGCGAGAACCATATTACTCAAGTACTGGCTAACCGCCCAGGAGTTGTAACCTCCGGAGCGGAGCTTGGCAAAAACATGCTCACGGCTCTTGGTTACTTCCGGCGGTTCGGTGCGGAAGCGCGGGGAACGCGCTTTGAACCACGCAAAGGCCTTGTCTTGATCTGCCTCATTGAAACCACGAGCGCCCCAATCCCGTAACAGCTCTTGAAGTTCCTGCTCGGGATAGAACGGCATGGACACGGGAAACTCCCCCAGCTCTTCCCTCTTCCGGTCAATCTGTAAGAGATGACTGTAATAATCATCTATTGTATACATCTGGCCCGAGGCTTTCTTGGCTTTCCCTTCTTCCAGAAGTTTCTCCGCCAAAGCCCGGAACTCATCCATCCGCGCCATCTGCTGCTCTTGCGTAGGCATATTGGCGCGGCTCTTTACCACATCCTCCCGGGCAAACCTGTACATTGCCTGGAAGAACCCCGTGTTTGCGATAAAGATGGCCAGCAAGGCCAGCTTTACCGTAGAGATCCATTTCACTGTCCCTGCCTCCTTCTTTATCTTAAGGGTTTAACTACATTGTCAAAGATCGGATTTTACACTGTACTATATTTTATAAACTTTGTCAATAATCACGTAATGGCCCAATAGCTTGGAAACATTTCAGAGTATACTGGGATGTAACCAACTAACCCATTACGTTTATGGCCTACAGCAAGAATCCCTACCTGCCTAAAGTG
>Ga0074195_1000766_pt1 | contig 55802 bp, 47 predicted proteins | sample EPASupsiteHSE623_FD_64525 | JGI IMG/M metagenome (GOLD analysis project Ga0074195, IMG submission 64525) | Bioremediated contaminated groundwater from EPA Superfund site, New Mexico - Sample HSE6-23 | ecosystem: Environmental > Aquatic > Deep subsurface > Groundwater > Contaminated ...
AAGAATATCGGACAGTATCTGTTCCAAGCTTGTTTCAGGCACGGTTTCTTCTCCAAGTTCGGGAAGCACATTCGAGATATAATCTGCAAAAACCTTGTTAGGAGAGATGATTAAAATGTCTTTTGCCAAAATTTCTCCTTTAAATGTGTAAAGCAGAAAGGCTATGCGATGCAAGGCAATCGAGGTTTTTCCGGAACCGGCAACTCCCTGTATGATAAGAGTAGATGCGTTTGGGTTACGGATAATACGGTTTTGTTCCCTCTGAATAGTTGCCACGATGTTTTTCATTTTATCATTGGTGCTGACACTCAGTTCTTTTTGAAGAATTTCGTCGTTAACCGTAACCGAACTTTCAATCATGTATTCCATTTTCCCGTTTCGGATGCGATATTGACGTTTTAAGGAAATTCGACCGGCAACCTCTCCCGAAGGCGATGTGTAAGAAGCCTGTCCGAGTTCGCAGTCATAAAACATCCCGGAGATAGGGGCCCGCCAATCGTAAATGAGGTTTGTTTTATTTTTAGTATCGAAAAATGCATGAATGCCAATGTAGAGAGGGGTCATTCCACTTTCCGGGCAGTCTTCCAGAAAATCGATTCTTCCGAAATATGGAATATTCAATAGTTTGCCTAACTTTTTGCGTTTGGCGATTATATTTTCACCAAGAGCAAAATGATTCAGGATACTTTCCCTCATGGAACGGATTTCCTGAGGGTCGATATCTTTATTTGACCATAAATAATCCTTGTGTTCTTTAAGGGTCTGAACATGCTTCTTAACAGATGTATCGGTATTATCTATTGCGGTTTTTACTATATTTACAATCAGCTGCAGATATTCCTTTTCCTGTTTTTCTGTTTTATTAAATACCATAAAGCAATCGTTTATTCTACAAAGAAATGGGGTGCAAAGTTACCTGAGGAAGGGGTCGTAATAAATAGCCATTTATCGTCATTTTTGTATCTTTGCAACTGCAAATGAAGAGCACTGAACTACTTGAATTATCACGGCAAATGAGGCAATCGGCACTGAATGTGCTGAAAGACCTTGATATTGTGAACAGTTGTCGTCTTGTTGGTGGGACTGTGAATATTGTGGGCTCATTAAAAACCGATCTTTTGATGAACCACCGGGACATTGATTTGCACATATATACCGATGAGCCAATGATCGAAAAAAGCTTCTCTTTTATGAAAGTGGTAGCTGAAAACAAGGCAGTTAAGAACATTCAATATAAAAACCTGCTGGATACAAAAGAGGAGTGTATTGAGTGGCATCTCGGGTTCGAAGATAGAGATAGAAACATCTGGAAACTGGATATTATCCATATCCGGAAAGGTTCGTTTTACGATGGATTTTTTGAGAAAGTAACAGGTAAAATTACCGAAAAACTCACGCCGGAAGCAAAGGAAACGATTCTGCAAATAAAACATGAATTGGGAGAGAAAAGCGATGTTCCGGGAATTCAGATATACCATGCCGTATTAGAGCACGACATAAAGAATTATGCTGATTTTATACAATGGTCTATGAAAAATCCTTTGGATAGTGTTCTGGAATGGCTTCCTTAGGCTTATTGTATTAATCCCATTTTTGCCGCCTCATTTATAGCTTCTATTGAATTTGCCACCTGCAATTTTCGTAGTATGTTTTTGCGGTGGTTGTTTACGGTATTAAGGCTTATGCAAAGCTTGCCGGCAATTTCTTTGCTTAAAAGTCCCGATTGAACCATGTTTAAAACTTCAATTTCCCTGTCCGACAAAGAGGAGTCATTATTGATGTTATTTTGATAATAAATAAGTTGTCCTGTTTTCAGGTTGACTGTTATTCTCTGCACATCTGCCAATGGCCGCTGGTCGGGCAGAATATTAATCTCGCCCAAAATAATCCATGCTTTCCCATTGGCATCCTGCTGGATTACCTGCTGACGGCTCATCACATTCAGGTATTTCTTTTGCGAATTACGCATCCTGAATTTATAGATGTTGCTGTAATCATTTCTATTTTGAGTATCAAGGCTATAAATGAAATGAGAGTGGTCAATTTGCATTTTTATGAGTTTTTCAAGGTCGTCGGGATGCGCCATGTCCTCGAAAAAATCACCTTGTTTTTCAATTGAATTGAGCCACTCTGACTTGTAATTGAATATGTCCGAAAATCCGGATGAAGCAAAATCATATCTGCCCTTGAAAACATCAACGGTAAACAAGCAGCTATGGCTCATATCTGCCATCTGCCTCAAAAGTTCCCTTTTTTGATTCCATAAACTGTAATCGACATCATTGCTGCCAATTTGCTGTTTAGCCCATAATTTTTGTAGTATGTCGGTTTTGTTATGATTCATAAATTTATTCTCTCTGTCATTCTGGGGTTTATTAAAGTTTAATTCCAAAATTTGGATAAGAAAATGTTCCGCTTCCATGTTTTACCTTCCCTTTTTTGTACAATTCCATAAAAGCCTTGTCTATATCTTCAATAATTGACAATGGAACTTCTAGATTGTGATGTGCAGGCAGAATTTTATTCACAGACAATGGTAATAATTTTTTTATAGAATTCATATAGGCAATCGGGTCCGTTGAGGGGAAATATGCAAACAAAACCCCAATATAAATTAAATCGCCGGTGAACAAATAGCCATTTTCCTTTTCGTAAAGACAGATATGTCCGGGAGAATGCCCGGGTGTGTGCAAAACCTGAATTGTCCTCCCTCCCAATTCGATTATATCATTATCCTGCAGCAATCTTGTAGGAATTCCTTCAAACAGATAGTAATCTTTAACATCAAAATCCTTTGGAAAATCACAAGTTTCCTCTAACAAAAAACTCCGAACTTGTTCTATTGTCAATGGGAAACCTCCGTTTATCCATTCTTTTTCCGCTTCATGCACATAAAAATCGTTAAAATATTTGTGTCCGCCAATATGGTCATAATGCACGTGGGTTGAAACAACAGTAACGGGTTTATCTGTCAATTTTTGGACCTGCTCCCAAATATTTTCTACTCCAAGTCCCGAATCGATCAAGAGGCACCTTTCTGCTCCATTAAGTACATAGCAGTGAGTTTCTTCCCAATGACTATATTCGCTTATAACAGAAGTATTGTCATCAATTCTCTCAATCGTAAACCATTCTTTCTGGGCGGTTATCATACAATTCTATCAGTTTTTCGCTACTTAATGCTAATCTTGAAGCAATCCTGCCACATACCCTGTTGTCCAGGCGCATTGAAGGTTGTATCCGCCGGTTATGGCGTCGATGTCCAGCACTTCGCCGGCAAAGTAGAGGTTTTTGCAGGCCTTGCTCTGCATGGTGCCCATATCTACACTTTGAAGACTGACGCCCCCACAGGTGACAAACTCTTCTCTGAATGCAGATTTGCCCTTTACCGTATATTCATCGTTGGTGAGTATTGTTGTAAGTCGGTTTATCCCTTTCTTGCCAACCTCAACCCATTTTCTGTCGGGAGAGAGGTCGCTCTTTTCCAGAAGGTAACACCATAGTCTATATGGGAGAGAGTAGGGCCTTATGTTCGACAATAATTTATGCGGATGTTCTTCTGCCATGCTTTGCAGCCCGGCGGAAACAATGTCGTTGTTCTGTTCGTTGGCCCAGTTTATCTGTATGCGAAAGTTGTATGAAGCCTCGTTGAGGATACGTGCGCCAAATGACGACAGCTTAAGTATGGCCGGCCCGCTCATACCCCAGTGTGTTACGAGAAGAGGGCCATTTGCCTTGATTTTTGTTCCCTGAATACCAACAACAACATTCTCGACAACAACACCCATTAATTCTGTTATCGATTCGGCCGGCATGTTGAAAGTAAAAAGCGATGGGACGGGATATTCAATCTTATGGCCAAGATCTTCGAGCCAGTCGAGCCCCTCTCTTCTTGGAGAGCCACCTGTGGTCACAATTACTTTGTCAAAAGTAAGGGGAGCCAGATCGTCGTCAAAAAAAGTCAGTTCAAGTTTGTTCCCGGGCTTATTGTCAAAATCTTCATCAACCCTTCTCAGGGCCTTCACGCCCATTCCTGTGTGAATCTCCACACCCAGACGCTTTGCCTCAGAAATCAGACAATCAACTATACTCAACGAGTTCTGCGAAACAGGAAAAACACAATTATCTTCCTGAATAACAAGCTGAACACCTCTGGACTCAAACCATTCCATTGTGTGAACAGTGCCAAATGTGTGAAACCCCTTTTTGAGCTGTCTGCCACCTCTGGGGTAAGCCTTGCAAAGCTCGTCAATGTCGGAGCATCCATTTGTCAAATTGCATCTTCCCCCTCCTGATGCCCTTACTTTCGAAAGCAGAGTGAGTGATTTTTCGAAGATAGCAACTCTGGCAGATGGATATCTCTCCTTTGCAGTTATTGCCGCAAAAAAACCTGCTGCCCCTCCACCGATTATGCCGACATTCATATTAGTTCATCCCCAGCCCATAAACCTGAGCCCTAACCTTCTGTGCCCACTCCAGATGAGTGTGAGACTTGTCAAATGTCTGATATGGTATAGGTTTGCCAATTGTAACCCTTATGGTTTTGTTCCTTTTATTAAACATTTCGCGTGGGAGCAGTGCCAGTTCCAGGTTCAGCTTAATGCCCAGGACCGTTCTGGAAGAGTGGATAAAGTAGAATAGCCTGGAATTTCTGCCATGAAAGTGCAGTGGTACAATATCTCTCTGACTCGAAACAGACTTTGATATAAAGCTTTTTTGCCAAGGCAGATCCTGAATTTTTCCTTTTAGTTTTCTAGATACAATACCTGCAGGAAAATGGGTTATAGGAATATCCTGTCTGTATGTCTCTTCCAGCTGATGCAGATACTCTTTTGAAGAGCCGTCAAATACATTTACTGCAGCAACAAACGGACGCAATTGAGGAACATACATAAAGGCGTCGTTTGCTATGGCTTTAAGCTCTCCGTATTTGGTTGATACGATGTGTGTCAGAACCAGCCCGTCAATAATCCCGAATGGGTGATTTGCCGCAAAAAAACATTTTTTATGCTCAGGAAGGTTCTCCAATCCCTCAATTTCCAAAGTGAGATTAAGTTCCTCTATTACCTTTACAAGGAACTCCTTTCCAACAGTGTGAGAGTACTTGTTAAGAATGTAGTTCATTCCATCCTGACAGACTATTCCCTCCAAAATTCTGATAATGAACCCGGGAAGCAATGGCAATATTCCCGATTTACGCTCACGTATACTTTTCTCAATATCTATGTATTTGATATCCTGACCTTTTTCTTCCATTTCAATAATTTGAGCAAAGGTACTTATTATATAGCATAAATAGTACCGGTGAGATTTTCAGATACCCTCCACAATTTTTCTGCCACAGATGATTTAAACAAAACATTTACCTCGGAGCTTACTGCCGGATTTCCACGGTGGTTTCCTTTGCCGTCCGGTCCTATATACTCTCCACCCTTAAGAGATTTGTTGCTTGCAGCATACAAGGTAGGTAATGCACCTTTCTCAGCGGGTTGTGCATAAGAATTGAAAAGAAATTTCATTATTGAACCGCTCTCCTTTCCGGAGCCTCTGGACATAAGGTTTGTAGCAGATATGCCGGGATGGCAGATAACACAGATTGTTCCGGAACCGCTTTTTCCCAACCTGTTGTTAAGTTCCACTCCAAACAGAAGGTTTGCAAATTTGCTTTGTCGGTAGAACTTCATCCGGCTGTAGCCTTTTGATCCGTCCAGGTTGTCAAACATTATCTCTGCACCTCTGCTGGCGATACTACTTACAACAACTATTCTGGAACCGGGAGTAGCCATAATGACAGGCAACAGTTGCCCGGTCAATGCAAAATGTCCAAGATGATTTGTTCCGAACTGAAGTTCGAATCCGTCACTGGTTTTCTTGTATGGAGGAATCATAACCCCGGCATTGTTAATAAGTATATCAAGAGTCTTATATTTAGCCAGGAACTCATTTGCAAAATCCTTGATACTCTTAAGGGAACCAAGGTCGAGGTGCATTATACTCACTTTTGCAGCCGGATACTCTGCTGAGATTCTGCTAATGGCCCTCTCCCCCTTCTCCATGTTTCTCACTGCCAGAATAACATCAGCTCCCTTTTGTGCCAGCACTCTTGCCGCCTCGAAACCTATTCCGCTTGCTCCTCCTGTTACAATAACTCTCTTGCCATCAAGATTGTCAATATCTTCAGCTGACCAATTTGTTTTATTCATATATCAAAGTATTAAATATTTTTTTATTTCAAGGCAAGAATAAACCCTGCAATTCCGTTAAGAACCATTTGTGTCCCGATAGTGGCAACAATCAGACCAAAAATTCTTACCAACGGATTCATAAGGTTGAAACGAGAGAGAACCTTTCCAATATTACTGGCATACAGCATAAAGACAAGGTTAATTGCCAAAGCGGACACTATGGCAACAACGGTGGTCAAGTGCCCGTAATCTGAGGGGAAAGTAACTGCGGCAGTAATTGTTGCCGGCCCTGCTATCATTGGCATAGCAATTGGCACAGCCGAGATATCTTTAATAGTCATGTTTTTTTCCATCTTAATGAACATTCCTTTTTGCAGTCCCGACAACCCGTTATAAAATAATACTACTCCGCAGGTTATTTGAAAAGCGTATAATTCAATTCTAAAAACGTAATTCAGTACGACATTTCCCAGAAGGTAAAAAAACAACAGAATAATAAGAGCTGTTAAACTGGCCTTATAAGCTATAACTCTTGTCGATTTAAGGTCAAACTGCTGCTGAAGCGATGTAATCACAAATACCTTCTGTATAGGATTTACAAGAGCAACAAATGCAACAAAACAGCTGAGGAAAAGCTTAAAATTAAAGATGTCCATTTTTATTGTTAAAGATAATATTTAGCTTTTAAAAAATGAAATTTATGCCAAAATAGAACGTCCTTTTGGAACACTATCGTTTGTCTGTAAACTTACCAGTAAAATCGTGCATCCTCTCCACTATAGCAGTGTTAAATATACTGAAGGTGCCGATGCCGTTTCGCTTTAAGTAGTTGAAAACAGATCAACAGACCTAGGGTAAAAAATATTTTATGGAAAGGACAGATGGTATTCCTTTCGAGCAATACCTTTCTAAATATGTTTTTAAAACCAATCTTTTTATTATCTTTGGTACAGATAGCAAAAGGGTGTGCCAGAGTTGGATATATACAAAACAACAAGTATGAAAAAATTGGTTCTCTCTCTTTTATTAATAGCAACCTGTGGAGCCTTTTCAGGCATTTTTGCTCAGGAACACGACACTTTAAAGGCCGACGATATTCTAAAGATGTCGCTGATTGATCTTATGAACGTAAGAGTTGTAAGTGCGTCAAAAGTGAGGCAATCAATAAAAGATGTATCGGCTACCGTTCAGGTGATAACAGCTACTCAGATTAGGGATAGATCCTATTTTACTCTTGAAGAGGCATTGGGTGACCTGCCCGGCTTCCAATTCAGAAACATAGTGGGGTTCAACAGTTATGTGTTTATGAGAGGTGCTCCAAGTCAGAACAATCTAATACTCTTGTTGGTAGATGGTATCCAGATAAACGAACTCAATTCAGGAGGGTTTTATGGGGGCGGCCAGTTTAATATGTCCAACATAGAACGAATAGAAGTTGTATATGGACCAGCCTCACCCGTATATGGGACAAATGCTGTGTCCGGCATAGTGAATATTATTACAAAAAGAGCAGAAGGAGGGAGAAAGGGACACATTAGCCTGTTGGGAGGGAGCTTTAAGACAGGAATGGCGGAGTTCAATCTGAAAAACTATAATACGAATAAAGATATTGGCTATTCAATATCAGGTATGTGCAAAACATCGGAAAAGGCAGACCTCCGTGGTTCAAAGGGAGACTTTAACTGGACAGACCAGATGGAGAACTTCGAGAATGACCTTAGCCTTTCCGCAAGATTTGTCTTTAAGGATCTTAACGTTGGAATTACATACCAGCAGAAGCAATCCTCAATGACTACAAATACAAAATCTACAGGGACTGAGTATCTCGATAAAAATACATTATGGAACATCGCCTTTCTGAATAGTTATGTTAAATACTCCTCCAATATCAACAAAAAACTTCAATTTTCTTCAACACTCTACTACCGTAACGCAACAGTTATAAACAATACGATATATCAAATAGAAAAGGCTACAGATACCACCTCTGGTAATCAAATCGGATATTACCGGCCAAACCAGTTGGCTGGAATCGAAAGCCAGCTGAATTATAAAGCCACAAGAAAAATTATGATTACCGGTGGAATTGTGGGCGAATTTGAACAACTCTCAAACGGATTTTCAATGTCAAACAGCAATTCAGAGTTTTTATCACCTCCGAAACCTGCCAGACCGGTAATGCTGGACAACTATCTGTTTAGCTACTTTCTGCAGGCAAGCTACAAGATATCGGACAAGTTTTCATTCATAGGTGGATTACGTCATGATTTTTCAAGTTACTATGGTCAGGTGCTCACCCCTCGCACCGGATTAGTCTATAATTCAGAAAAAATTACGGCAAAATTCATGTATAACAGAGCCTTCAGGGCTCCGAAGCCTTGGGATTACAAATATGGCACCGGAAATGACAACCTCAAGCCGGAAAAAATGCATTCGTTTGAATTATTCTTCTCGTATGCTTTAGGCGACTACCTCTCTTTGGGAACCTCATTGTACAGAAATATAATAAACGATAAACTAATACTGGAATCTACAGGGAACACCGATAAGTGGATAAACAGAGATGAGCTAAACACCATGGGAATTGAGCTTTATGGTAATTATACTAAGGGGGACGTTTCTGTTTATATGAATTATACTTATACCAATTCGTATGAGGAAGATGGTATTCAGTTTCCGGAAGTATCCATGCATACTGCCAATGCCGGAATTACTTGGTCGTTAAACTCACATATTAAGATGAATTTCAGAACCAATTATATGGGAGCAAGAACAAACCCCTCTATAATACCCGCTACCGGAAACGACAAAATAGACGACGCTATGTTATTTCACGGAACCCTGTCGTATTATAACTTTAAAAAGTTTGACATACAACTCAAGGCAAATAACATATTTAACGAGGTTTACTATCATCCTTCCAATAGGTTTGCCGGCCGCTACAGGCAACCGCAAAGAACACTCATGCTTATGATAACATATAATTTATTCTGATAGCATTATGGCAAAAGGCTGCTTGAATAAGGTGTTACAATTCTGCCAACTGATAGTCATATCGGTTTGTTTAATTGCACCCTGTAAGGCTGAGGCTCAATCTAGGGAGCAGTTATTGAAGGCAGGATACATAGAGAAGTTTACTCACTTTGTAGATTGGAAAAATAACCAGCATAGCAATGATTCTCTATTTAGAATTGCTGTTTTTGGTGATGATAAATTCCGACTTGCCCTGGAAGAGATTTTCAGATACGTAAAAGTAAAAGACAAAAACGTTAGAATTAGCAGCATATCGTCTGTCAATCAAATTAATAACAACCTGATTCTTGTAATACCGGAATCGGTGGGACCAGCTAAACTTGACGAGATACTAAATTACACTACTGGCAAACCAATCCTTACCATAAGTGAAAAAAAAGGTTATGGCAGGAAAGGGACAATAATCAATTTGATTGTAGTAGATGATTATATCCGTTATGAAGTGAACAGAATCACCCTGGGAAAAACGGGGCTTAAAATGAGCAGCTTACTTATTAAAACAGCAATACTTGTAAGTACCGATGAGTAAATATCGTTTCATGAAGAATCTTTCGATAAAGAATAAAATAATATCAATCATACTATTTATTGTCTTTACTGCCATGACTATGGGGTTTGTGGCAATAGCCACATGGGATATCAGCAAGTTAAAGTCGAATATTCAGTCAAACCTTATCTTAAACGCAAAATTAATTGGTGATTATTGCGTTGTACCACTCGATTTCGGAGATAGCAATCAGGCAACAGAGGCTCTTTTAAGACTTAAATTTCTTGAATCGGTAGAGGAGGGTTATCTGTTTGATGCAAACAATAAACTTTTTGCAACTTATCCCGATACTCTGTCTAAGAAATTCATCCCCGTCGTAACAAGTAATCGGACTGCGATATATAATAATGGGTACTTTCTTATATCTGAGCCGATAAATTATAATGGGCGGTTAATGGGTGTAATAATCATCAAAGCAAACTCAAAAATGCTGGATGATCAAAAGGAAAAACTGATAGGAACATTTTCGTTGGTGGCTTTGGTTCTCGCTCTTTTATCCTATTTACTTGCTTCCTGGGTGCAGCGCCTGATATCTGACCCAATCCTTAACCTGGCGCAATTAACTGCGGCTATCTCAAAAAATCAGGACTTTACCGTTCAGATTAAACAACAAGGGAACGATGAAGTAGGTTTTCTCTACGAGCAGTTTAACAATATGCTCTCGCAATTGTTGAAACGGAAAAATGAGAGGGATATGGCAGAGGAAGAGATCCGTAATCTGAATGCCAATCTGGAAAAAAAAGTTGAGGATCGTACGGCACTTCTAGAAGCAGCAAACAAAGAGCTGGAGGCATTCTCCTATTCTGTTTCGCACGATTTAAGGGCCCCTTTGAGGCATGTGAACGGATACCTTGAGTTACTGACCAAAAGATGTTACGACCAGATGGACGAGAAGGGCAAGCACTATATGCAGTCAATATCTGAAGCATCCAATAATATGGGGCACCTTATTGATGATTTGCTCAATTTTTCCCGCACAGGGCGAATGGAGATGAAGCTGGACAATATTGACATGAACAGAGTCATAAACGATGCCTTGACCATATTGGAGACTGAATCCAAAGATCACGAAATTGAATGGAAGCAGGCCAAAATGCCAGATGTTTATGCAGACTACGCCATGATGCGTCAGGTTTGGGTGAACCTGCTAAGCAATGCAATAAAATACACCAGAAAAAGTAATCCAGCCATCATTGAGACAGGTTATGAAATTGAAGGGAACGAAATAATCTTCTTTATAAAGGATAATGGAGCCGGGTTCGACATGAACTATGCAAAAAAACTTTTTGGCGTTTTTCAGCGTCTTCACTCAAATGAGGAATTTGAAGGAACCGGTATTGGGCTAGCAAATGTCCGTCAGGTTATTAAACGACACAAAGGTAGAACCTGGGCACACGGAGAAACCGGTAAAGGAGCAACTTTTTATTTTTCATTACCCAAATTATAGGAGAACTCATTATGTTGGAACTAAAAAAAATCTTACTGGCAGAAGACAATTCAAAGGATGTAGAATTGACACTCGAAGCCTTGGAGGATAGCCTTCTTGCAAACCGGGTAGTAGTTGTCAAAGACGGAGTAGAAACTATGGAATACTTGAGATGTGAGGGAAGATACAAAGACCGGGAGCCGGGTCTGCCCTCTGTACTGCTTCTTGATATAAAGATGCCACGAAAAGACGGAATTGAGGTATTGCGTGAAATCAGAAGTGATCCACAACTTAAATTATTGCCGGTAGTAATGCTTACATCTTCACGCGAAGACAAGGATTTGTTGAACAGTTACTATTTAGGAGTTAATGCCTACGTGGTTAAACCTGTAAATTTCAACGGATTCATTGATGCAATAAAGCAACTGGGAATTTTTTGGGGACTAGTCAATGAACTACCGCCGGCGGTAAAGGAATAATCAGACAAAAACATTTTGAATGAACACAAAACTATATGCGCTAGTTCTCGAAGATGTACAGAAGGACGCTGAATTGTTAAATGAAATCTTATCCGGAGAGGGTTTTGATTTGAAAATGGATATTGTAGAAACGGAGAATGACTATGTTTATAACCTCAAACGGAACACTTATGATATCATATTTGCCGATTTTACGCTACCAAGCTTTAATGGACAAGATGCACTTTATCTGGCAAAAAATATTTGTCCTAATGTGCCATTTATATGTATATCTGGTACTATAGGAGAGGACACTGCGGTTGAACTACTTAAGCAAGGGGCCACTGACTATGTGCTTAAGGACAGATTAGAGAGACTTCCATTTGCAACAAAAAGGGCATTAGACGCAACTGCTCAGCTTAATATATTCAGACAAACCGAAATTGAACTGCAAACCAACAGAAGATTACTGCAAACCATAATAAACAATGCGCTTGATGCAATTTACATTAAGGACATCAAGGGACGTTATTTACTTTACAATGAGGCAGCCGAAAGAGCAATGGGTAAAACAGCAGCAGAAGTGACAGGAAAGGATGATACTTTTATTAATTCTGCCGAAGAGGCAAAAATAACGATGGCAATCGATAGAAAAGTAATTGAGGGAGGGGTGCCTCTGACTTCAGAAGAGACCTTTACATTAGCAGACGGCGCCATACATACTTTCCATACCATTAAATGTCCGATGTTTGATGATTATGGCAACATATCCGGCCTATTTGGTATTGCTCGTGATATTACGGAACGCAAGCAAATGGAGCGCAATCTGATTGTGGCAAAAGAGAAAGCTGAGGAGAGCGACAGGTTAAAGACGGCTTTTCTCAATAACATCTCGCATGAAATCCGTACTCCTTTAAATGCCATTATTGGTTTCTCTGAGTTTATAAACGAACCTGATCTTGTCCCTGAAAAAAGGAAGCAATTCACGGAAATTATCACTCAAAGCGGAAATCGTCTTCTTTCGATTATTACAAATATTGTAAACATAGCGACTATAGAAGCTGGCCAGGAAAAAATCAGAGAGACAGAGTTCGAGCTTAATTCCACTCTTTTGCTATTATTAGAACAATTTAAACCAAAGGCAAAAGAGAAAAATATCGGACTTTCACTTAATCTGAGCTTCCCTGATTCTGAGATTAAAATATTATCGGATGAATCCAAGATTAAGCAGATTCTGTCTAACCTTATATGCAATGCATTAAAGTTCACCAAGCTGGGATTTGTGAATTTTGGATATGAAGTCAAAGTGACAGAACTGCAATTTTTTGTCGAAGATACCGGTATTGGGATTCCATCTGACATGCACGAAATGATTTTCAAAAGCTTCCGTCAGGTAGAAACAACGGCAACCCGACAATTCGATGGCCCGGGGCTAGGGTTGTCCATCTCTAAAGCCTATGTAGAACTGCTCGGAGGAAAAATTTGGGTTGTCTCACAGCCGGGCAAAGGCTCAACATTCTTTTTCACCATTCCATTAAAGCAATAATTCTTATATTTACTGCTTTAACGACTTATGCAGAAACCCCGGACGAATACAAATGACTTTGAAGATCTTTTCGATGAGATCTATACCTCTTTTTTGCATAAGGTTCAATTTTATGCCAACAGCTACCTCCATGATAATGAAGCAGCAAAAAATGTGACTCAGGAGGTATTTGTCTATATATGGGAAAACAGAGATATTATCGATTTTGAGAGGGACCCGTTACCATATATTCTTGTCCTGACCAGAAACAGATGTTTGAACTTTCTAAGGAGGAACAAGGTAGAGAGACGTTTTCAGGAGTTTTCCAAAAGCAAGGATAAAGAATCACTTAACTATCTGACATTGCTTGAATCTTCTGAAAGGCTGTATTCCAAGGATGTGGAGAATATTCTTAATTCAGCTATGAGCAAAATGTCTGAAAGTGTAAGAGCAACTTTCTATCTGAACAGGTTTGAAAATATGAAATATAAAGAAATAGCGGAGAAACTGGGTGTCTCTGTCAAGACTGTTGAATTCAGGATAATGTCTGCATTGAAGATTCTAAGGATAAAATTTAAAGACTACCTGAAATTATTCTTAGGGTTATTATTGATAAACGTGTGATTATATTGAGGGAGGAGCATTATGACAAAGCATTTAATAATCAAATATTTAGAACAAAGAGCAAGTGAGGCTGAAGAAAGGGCTGTTCTTGAATGGGTTAGTATGTCGGAAGAGAATCTGAAGTACTTTTCTACCATAAAAAATCTGTGGATTTTTCAGAATATGCCAAATAGTAAGGCTGGAGTCTCAGAACTTGCAGAGGTAAAGAAGAACATCCAGATTTCATCTTTTAGGAAGATGAGATCCAAAAAAGTAATATTCCTGCAATATGCAGCAGCATCGGTCATTATTATTCTGTTAGGATTGAATCTGTTTCGTTTGTCTGAAAAGCCGGACGCTTTAGATGTACCAAAGCAGGAGCGGGAACTTCTTACAAATCTTCCTAATGAACAGAAGCATGTCTTGTATACAAATAATGGTATAAAAGGTTTTGTAGAGTTGCCTGACGGTTCAAAGGTGTGGTTAAACTCTGCAAGCAGGATAGAGTATCCGGACAAATTCAGAGGAGCAACAAGAGAGGTGATAATATCCGGCGAGGCGTTTTTTGATGTTGTTTCAAATCCTCAGAAACCAATGATTGTAAGTACAAATAAGGATTTCAGAGTTGAGGTTCTGGGTACCAAGTTCAACATTCGCAGCTACGACGATGATATTGACGCTCAGACAACACTTTTTTCCGGTTCGATAAAATTGACAAGAAAGCTTCCATCAAGCAAAATAGAACTCATAACAAAACTGAAACCGAAAGAATCCTTTGTTATAAGAGGTAAAATGCCTCCTGTATTAATTAAACAAGCCGACACATCCCGACAGGTTGCCTGGAAGGAGGGTAAAATAATATTTGATTCAACCCCCATGCAGGAGGTTATCAAGAAGCTGGAAAGGTGGCACGGTACCGAATTTATTCTAAAAGATAAGGAGATATTGAATTACAAGATAACAGCAAATTTCAGATCGGAGTCAATTGTACAGATTATGGAGATGATAGAATTCTGTTCATCTATATCATATAAGATTGAGGGTAATCGAGTTACTTTACGTATTAAGAAATCGACCAGAAACCAGTAGAAAACAACATTTGATTTATAACGGATCCATCATGGGAGTTCAATAATAAAATATTTTATTGAGCTCCTTTGGTTTTTTTAAGGGTATTTAAGGATACAAAGTGTGTATAAAGCAATAGTGAATAATATTTCCTAAACACTTTAATTATGAACATAACAACTATCAAAAAGCACCTTAAGTATCATACAGCATTTGTATTGATATTTTTGTCCATGGTTGCGAGTCTTTATGCGCAACAGATGAACTTCGATTTTAAGAACGCCACATTGAAGGAGGTTCTTAAAAAAGTTACAGAACAGACTGGATACGATTTTGTCTATTCAGACGCCCTAAAGGAGATCAACAACAAGGTAACGGTTTTTTCCAAGGACGAAAAGCCGGAACAGTTCTTTGCAAGATTCTTCCCTTCAATAGGAATCAGCTACAAAATCAGGGGAAAACAGGTGGCACTCTCTACCGGTACTGTTTCAACACCTGCAACTTCCAGGCTGGAAACAAATCCCGGGCAGGAAGAACTGACAACAATAAAAGGTACTGTGATTGACGATACCGGAGCTCCACTACCAGGGGTACTTGTATCTGTTAAGGGGGCCCGGAATTCGGTTATAACTGATATTCTCGGTAAATACACAATCAATGTGCCCAAAGCGAGCACTTTAGTATTTAAGTTTCTGGGAATGAAAGAGTATGAAGCAGCCGCAGAAAACATAAAAGGGATATCTGTGGTGCTGGAGATGGATACACAAAAGCTGGAAGATATAGTAGTGACAGGTTACCAAACTCTCTCCAAAGAGAGGGCCACAGGCTCTTTTTCTGTTATTACCCAGAAAAATCTGGAGAATAAACTCCAACCTTCAATAAAAACTATACTTGAGGGACAATCTTCGGGTGTAGTACTTACAAAACAGGGTGATATCGAAATCCGCGGCGTCTCTACAATATTGGGGGTAAAGACTCCTCTGATAGTTGTTGATGGCTATCCTTTAATAGGTTCAGGAGTTGGAATCGAGTCCATCAATCCGGAAAACATAGATCAGATTACAGTGCTAAAGGATGCAGTTGCCGCCTCTATATATGGAGCCAGGGCATCAAACGGGGTAATTGTAATTACTACTAAAAATGCAGAAAAGGGACTTATAAGTTTATCATATAAAGGTACCTATGGTATCAATCTTAAGCCGGATCTTGACAAATTGAATATTTCATCTGTGCAGGATTATATGGATGCGGAGCTTGATCTCTTCAACCAGGACTCAAATGTTAGTTTTTCCAACTATAGCTCTTATTATCAGATTTCTGACTATGCCTATCTTTTAATGGCAAAAGAAAATGGACTGATTACTGCGGCAGATGCAGATGCAAAAATTGCTCTGTTGAAAAACAATAATGCTCTTTCACAAATTGAAAAATATCTTTTGAAACCAAAACAGTCGTACCAGCACAATCTGGATTTGTCAGGGGGAACAGATAAGAATTTACTGAGAAGCAGTATACGTTTTGTTGAGGAGGGAGGTAACCTTGATAACAACAAAAAAACAAGATTGATATTTGATATTAATAACATATGGTCACCTAAAGAGTGGATATCAATAAGAGTTCTTTCAAATGTCAATTATGCCAGAGAACATGCAACAAAAGATAATATTGATACATACACAACACTTGGACCATACAGCAGAATACAGCCATATACCAGACTTTACGATAATTCCGGCAATATGACAATGTATTCTCCGGTTCCTCAAAGAAGACTGGAGAAATACCTCTCATATCCGGGCTTATTGCCGGTCACCTATCACCCTTCGACAGACAGTCCATTGATGTATTCCAATGAACAGAACCTGCAACTCAGACTAGGGGGAGATGTGACAATTAAGTTCTTTGACTGGTTAACCGGGAAAGTCGGTGGATCATGGACAAAAGGTTTTTACAACAAACAAACCATCCAGGATGCAAACTCGCTGACTATGAGGCTTAATTATAATGACGGAACATCCGCTACAAATTCAACAAAACACTATGTTCCAGAAGGTGGCAAAATAGACGAGACAAACAGTTCATCAGAGGCCTGGGTGATCCGTAGCCAGTTAAATGCAAATAAAACGCTAAACGGCGATATGCACAGATTAAACGCCATGATTGGGAATGAAATAAGCAAGGATACATATTACTATGCATACCTACCCACCAGACTAGGTTACAACCCGGTATCAGCGTCATACAATTCAGGCTTTGACCCATATGAGTTTAATAAAAATACAGGAAATATCAAAGGAGACATGCTGTTTGGAAAAGGTCCAATGGATTTGTCAGTAGGATATGGGGATAATTATGGTGTAAGGGACAACCGGTTTGTATCATGGTACGCAAATGGATCGTATGAATATAATAATAGATATTTATTGAGTGCCAGTGCCCGTCTTGACCTTGCAAACTTTTTCGGAACTGATCCAAAATTCAGATATAAACCCACCTGGTCAGTAGGCGGAACATATAAAATATCTGAGGAACCTTTTTTTACTCCTCTTAAAAATATTTTTGACAGATTTTATTTACGTGGTTCATATGGTGTAAATGGCAATATATCATTAAATTATGCGCCTTATTTAATCTTAGGTGTAGGAACCCATAACACAACAACTGGTGGGATTTCCTATTCAATTTCATCATATCCGAATAATTCACTTCGCTGGGAACGAACTCAGATTGTCAACCTGGGAATTGATATGTCAATATTAAAAAACAGGCTGAACATTGCAGCAGAGTATTACAATAAATATAGTTCGGACCTTATTGCAAACGAAGTAATTGATGAAACCAGAGGGACCTCATCAATACCTCAGAATGTAGGATCTGTCAGGAACGAAGGATTTGAACTGACCCTTAACGGAGATATTGTAAGAAATGCAGACTTTACCTGGAGAGCATATATGATTGCCAGCTATAACCGTAGCAAGGTTACATATTATAACGTCAAAAGGTCATATTTTACAAGTTATGCTTCTCCTGTTGGCTTATTGGTACAAGGATACCCAATGGATGGCTTCTGGGGTGGAAAATTTGCAGGACTTGACAACACCGGAACTGCACAATTTTACAACGTCAACGGAGACAAAGTTGCAGGAGGAAGTCTTACAGCAAAGGATGCTGTATACTTTGGAACCATGAGACCTAAAGTAGATATGAGTCTCACGAACACATTCAGATACAAGAACTTTGAAGCATCGTTCATGTTTATAGCAAAGCTTGGTCATAAATTCAGAAAGGATAATTTCTCCGGTTCCAATTACACTAACAGACATGTAGGAGAAAGATGGAGGGTTGCAGGAGACGAAGCTAAAACAATTTATCCTAAACTTACATCATGGAACATGGATCTGTTCTACTTCCCTTACAGCGATGTATTCGTAGCTAATGCTAGTTACGTTAAACTGAGGGACCTTTCCATCTCATATTATTTGCCAAAAAATATGACAGGAAAATTTGGACTGTCAAATATCAAGCTTTATTTTCAAACCAGGAACCTCTTCTACATAGCTGCAAAAGGTGTTGATATTGACCCTGAAACAGCAGAAATTAATTCAACTGGAAGTACAGGAGCGATGACCAATCAGGCATATACCTCACTACAGCTTCGTCCTGAATTATACTTTGGAATATCTATCAACCTTTAAAAGAAATAACAATGAGAAGAATAACTTTTTTTATTATAACTATTTTAGGATTATTTTTTACATCTTGTGAGAAATTCCTTGATGTAAAACCTGCAGGAAAACTGATTCCTGTCGCCGGCGATGTTGCGTCGTTCGACCGACTGCTTAATAACACTTACACGATAGACTTTATATATCAAAATAACAATCGAGGCAGCTCCCTGGTTTATCTGACAGATGACATAGAATTGTCGGACAATCAGGCTGAATATGTCTGGTATAGCGGGCGCCCCAACATTGACACATACTTTGCATATATATTCAAGCGTCCCTATGGAAATCCAGCTACTCAGGATTACTACTGGAACTGGGGGTTTTACCGTCCTGCTCAGTATTTCAATACATGTATAGATGGTGTGAATGGGGTGAAAACAGCGGAAGTAGCTAAAGTCGCAAATGAGATAATTGCCCAGGCAACAGTCGCCAGAGCATGGGGTTATTTTTACGCAACATTAGGATATGGTCCGGTTTACAAACCAAACGGTGACAATTCCCGTAAAACCATTCCTTACAGAACATCCAGTGATGTTATGAGTCCTATGGAAGATCTCTCAACTCAAAAGGAGGTTTTTCAAAGAGTACTTTCTGACATTCATTCAAATATGAAAAACATTCCGGAACAAGTGATAGCCAATACCCGGTTTGGAAAGGTTCAGACATACGCATTTCTTGCTCATTATCATATGTATACCCAAAAATTTGACAGCGTAGCATTCTATGCCGACAAGGCACTTACTATGGCTGCAACCCAAAAGGGAGGGCTAAGGAACCTTTTTTATGATATGAATAAATTCTCGTGGGCCGATGCCAAGGTTGCAACAATGCCTGACCAACGTAATTCATCATCAATCAATACATCAGAAGGTTCGGACCCAATCACGGCAGCCTATAACAGAGAGATTTGCCTGTACAGAACTGCTGCAAATGTTGGAGGTACATATGCATATCCATCAGCTGAATTTGTTGCTCTGCTGGACAAACAAACAGACCTTCGCAGCGAATATTTCTTCTTTGAGTATCTGGGTTATAAAACAACTGTTGCCGGTGTTGTCTATGATGATGGAAGGCGAATACTTAACAACCAGGCCAAGATGGCAAGAACATCGGGATATACATATCCTGAAATTCTGCTGATGCGTGCCGAAGCCAATGCAAGGATCAATAAGACCACCGAAGCTCTTGCCGACCTGAACTACCTAAGGGTACTCAGATATAAAACAGGAACACCACTTCTTGCTATAACCAATCAGGATCAATTAATTACAGAAATCTTGAAAGAAAGACGCAGAGAACTGACGGTGGGCTCGCCTAAACGTTTCTTCGACCTGAAACGTTTTTGTCTGGACACCGGTAAGCCATGGAGTAAACAATCCATCACCCATATTGTCAAGGGTACTCCTTATACAGCAACAATTGATTCAGATTTCTTTATTCTGCCAATAAAAAACGATGTTCTACGCTGGAACCCGCATTGGAACGTTCCATTAGATGAATCTCCTTGGAGTAGCAATAAATAATAGCTAAACGAGGCTGCCTAAAATCTGGCAGCCTCTGTTTTTATAGTCGCCACCCATTTTCAGAATTAGTTGCGACATTCATTATGAAACAGAAGCTGCCTGATGTGTATTAAACAGCTCCTTAACATGGGATAGTAAAGTAGAATGTAGATCCTTTGCCCTCCTCGCTTTCTACCCATATCTTGCCGCCGAGTAACAGAACGTATGCTTTTGATATTGATAAGCCCAATCCGGCACCCTCATAATATCTTGCTACAGATTCACTTCCCTGTCTGAATCGTTCGAAAATGAGTCCCTTTTGTTCAGGGTTTATGCCTATACCCGTATCCTTAACATAAAACTCTAATCCGTCGGAGTCCTTGCTGAATCCTATTTCTATAGAGCCTTCAGCAGTAAATTTTATGGCGTTTTTAATAAGGTTTGCGAGGATCTCCTTCACTTTATCCTTGTCGCTGTTTATTTTGCTCTCCTCTGTAGGAATGTTATCCTTGATAATAAGCTCTAAACCTTTCTCCCGAGCCTGAGGTTCGTATAAATTGAATAAGATATTCACCTGATCATTTATGTCAAAATTTGTAATTTTGACCTTGGAGAGACCAGCTTCAAGAGAGGAGAGGCTGATAATGTCGTTAATGATATTGAGCATTCGGGTGCCACTCTTCTCTATTATGGCAAGATACTCCTGTTGTTCGTCCTCAGATAGCTTTAGCTCTCTTAAAAGCTCTGTAAATCCGAGTATGCCATTCATCGGAGTTCTAATCTCATGACTAATATTTGCAAGGAATGCAGATTTAAGGCGATCACTCTCTTCAGCTTTCTCTTTAGCTTTTATAAGTTCATTTTGCTGAGCAACAAAGTCGGCAATGTCGCGTATAACAATAATGCGGCTACCTGACTGATTTTTTATAATCTGTTTGATTATTCGGAATGTTTTTAATTCCGGTCCGTTCTGAATTTCTATAAAATCGACAGGATTATCATCAAGAATTGCATTTAAAAGAGGGATCACAGTAGCTCCGGACTCTTGGGCAACAAGACCAAGAATGCTTTTATTTGTTATGCCCAGATAGGAGATAGCTGCACCATTAATGTCCTGGATCCTGTTCTGGCCGTCTAGTGCAATGATCCCATCCTGTAATGTCTCTACCAGGGTTTCGTGGGCAATCGGTACCAGATCCAGAAACCTGTTATGGAAAATGGCATAGATAAGCAATAAACCACTTAAGGTAATACTCGCTGGAGCAAGGTCAAGGCCTGGTGTAATATTAACTCCGGTAAGATAAAGCAAACTTGCCGACCACGGTAACAGACCGCCTAGTAAAATTACCCATCCATGATACTGGAACGAACTCCTGTGATGATAAATAAAACTGAATATACTAAAGCTTGCCGCTGCCAGCATTATGTAACTATAAGCAATGTATCCCGTCCAAAACCATATTCCATGATAGTATTCCATCAGGTTAGTCGTAGCAGAGATTGCAGAGAACCCCGACCACATCAGATTATGATAATCATTTGTAAAAACCATTGCCAACGTAATCAGCGGTATGATGAAAAGTAAGAAGATGTTTTTTGCCGAGAGAAATTTCTCTTTTCCTGTGAAGCGGAGGACAAAGATCAAGTATAGAACAGGTGTAAAAGATCCTCCGGTAAATTCAAGTTTGGCCCAGAATATTTTTTCGGCCATTGTGACAGCAGAAGTCTCGAAAATTACCCAGAAAGAGCCGATTCCGGAAGCAACCATCAACCATGTAATCTCAAGTGCACCTTTTACTCTCCTTCTGTACAATGCCAGAAATGCACCAAAAAACGACACCAAAGCAGTTACAAGAAAAAACAGAGAATATATGGTAAAAATCTGGTTCATTAGTATTCTGAAATTAAGGCCTGGCGACGTATTTAGCAAATTTATTCAGAAAAAAAGAGGTATTTGCCCATCGTTTGCTGACCAAATGCTGACCAAATGCTTAAAAATCAAAAATTGATGAAAAGAATGAATTAATAATTACATTTACTCTAAATTAATAAAGTTGGAAATGAATTACTTCAAATATCTTTATGTTGCATTATTGCTCATGGTTATTACATCTTATAATGTTTTGGCTCAAAATGAAAAAGCATTAAATGACACAACAACGGTCGTTATAACAGAAGAAAGTCAGAATCTTTTACCCAAAAAATACCTATTTACCCAGAAACTTCTATGGGGGGAAAAAGGAGTGATGCGTAACATCAATATTTTTAAAATATCACCCGAAAGCAGAGATATGGAGCAGGACATACGCGATAAGATGTTCAAGGCGCATCGTTACATTGGTTATGCAACACTCGCCGGAATGGTAGCACAGGGAATCGTAGGAGAGAGACTATATAGCGGGAACACAGGATTGAAGGATCTTCACGAAGGTTTGGCCGGAGCAGTAAACATTGGCTATTTTACAACTGCGGGACTTGCTCTCTTTGCGCCACCCAGAATGAATGACAGGCCAAAAGGATTCAGTACCTACAAACTTCACAAATATCTTGTACTGGTTCATCTTTCCAGTATGATTGCCACAAACATCTTAAGTGGAATGGTAGAGGATAACCCCTCATTGAAACCATACCACAGGGCTACCGCATATGTGGCATACAGCTCATTTTTAGTTTCGATGGTTGTGATTAATTTTTAATTCATATTATATGGAACAGATAATTTTTAATGTGTCACTCTATCTTGGAATTTTAGGATTTCTATTGTTTACCGTTTCCTTTCTTTCAGGAATGCGGATAATCAAGATAAAAGCAAAGTACAGAGTGCACAAGCGTGTAGGTATAGTCGGTTTTATGGCAGTTTGTGTACATGCCTTTGTTATGTTGTATTATTATTTTTTCTCCTAAATTCTCATTTTATGAAAACATATATTTTCACTTTAGTTCTAATATTTTCTCTGCCGGTCATTGTTAACGCAGATCCTCCAAAAAAAATCCTGTTGAATTACACAGCAGGAACACATACTCTAAAAATTGAGGCAGTACATCCGGTCAAAAATGTCCAGAAACACTATATAGATTTAATTTCTATTTACGTAAACGGGAAAGAGGTTAAAACCATCAAACCTCAAACTCAATCTGACAAAGAGGCTGAAATTCTGGAAGTGGTTGTCCCGCAAATTGTAAATGGTTGCGAAGTTACTGTTAAGGCACAATGTAACGAGTTCGGCACAAAAAAAGCAACTCAGAAATTCTGATATTGTCCGATTATTTTATTGTAACTCTTAACGCTCCCTGATAACCATATGTAGAAAAAGGGGCGTCTTCGTATATAAATACAGGAAACTTCTGTTGTAGGATCTTTATAAGTTCTATTCTCAGAGTGCCTTTGCCAGAACCATGGACAAAATCAATTTTTTTCCCTTTGTTAAACCTGTTTGCCTGTAAAGTGCGTTCAAAGAGATCTATCTGGTATATCAATGAGTCTGCAGGAGCAAAACTGCGGTACCCCTTTGCTATTTTCTCTATGTGAAGGTCTACTGATATGATGTTTGGTTTCACAGGTCACAAGGTAGTGATTTCTTCCAATAAAATAAGTAAATTTGATCATATGAAAGTGTCAATTATTGGAGCAGGGATATCGGGTTTGTCATTGGGGTGCTATCTTCAGATGAATGGGTTTAAGACAGAAATTTACGAAAAGCACTCATTGCCGGGCGGTTTATGTGCAAGCTGGGAAAGGGGGGAATATACATTTGACGGATGTCTTCACTGGGTGTTGGGTTCCGATAATGGAAGTCCGTTTTACAAGCTTTGGTCCGAACTTCTCGATATGAAAACTATTGAATTTGTAAACCACGAAGAGAGAATCTCGATTGAATTAAAAGAGAATTGCAATAAATATGGTGACAAGGTTTTCAGGTTATACACCAATACTGACAGACTGGAAGAGTACTTACTCGATCTTGCTCCTGAAGACAGCAAGATTATTGGGAGTGTGATTAAATTGATAAGGATTATCCAAAGGTTTGAAATGCCTCCCATGATAGAGAATATTTCTAAGTTACAGACTTTTAGAAAGAAAATGGAGATGATCACTTATTTTCCGTTCATAATTCAGTATTTAAAATGGAGGCACGTAACAAACTACTCCTTTGCCGCCAGACTTAAAAATCCTTTTCTAAAAGAGGCATTCGAACAGTTGTTCGACGGCGATGAGGTGAATCTACTTGTAATGACCATGCCCCTGGCATTCTATGACAAGAAAAGTGCAGGATATCCTGTTGGAGGGTCTGCAAAATTTGCAAACAGGATTGCAGATAAATATGAATTGCTGGGAGGGATTATTCACTACAAAAAAGGAGTAAAAAAGATACTAGTAAAGGACAATGTGGCTAAAGGGGTATTGCTAGATGATAACAGCTCTGTATATTCCGATTTGACAGTATCGGCATCTGATTGGAACTTCACTGTTTTCAAGGCTCTGGAAGGAAAATTTGTAAATAAAAAAATCCTGAAACTGGCATCATTGAAAAATCTTGAGGTTTATCCTTCGGTAATGCTGGTTTCTTTGGGGATAGGTCGTACATATAATGAACTTCCTCATTTTTTCCGGTTCCCCATAAAAAACGAATATCTTTCACCTGACGGAACTGCATACAACCAAATTGAGGTGCATATTTATAATTATGATAAAACCATTGCTCCAGAAGGAAAAACAATAATAGCCATGAGTTTCTATACCAGAAATGGCGAATACTGGATTAACCTGCGAAAAAACGATATTGAGGAGTATAACAGGTGTAAGACAGATTTTGCAAATATAATGATAGATATTCTTGATGAGAAATTAGGGGGATTAAAGAAATTTATTGAAGTTACCGATATTGCTACACCAGCAACCTACAACAGGTACACAGGAAACTGGAAAGGAAGTGCCCAGGGTTGGTTTCCGGGAAAAAACCTTGTAGCAGCCTCACCCGTTGCCATCACTCTTCCCGGATTGAAAAATTTCTATTACACAAGCCATTGGTCAATTCCCGGGGGAGGGCTACCCTCTGCGCTGAAATCGGCACATGACCTTGCTCAGAGAATATGTCTGAAAAATAAAAATTAATAATAAGATAGACAATGTACCCAATTTCTAAATATAGTTGTTTTATATACATAGCTGTAAATGCAAGCATGTAAATTTAGGTTGAGTTAAGTGATTAGGTAAAAACCGGGACATTGCTCCGGTTTTTACCTAAACTCAATAAGTGTAATAATAATGGATTCATCAATTAGTTCTAAAGAAATTTTTCTGGCTTTGAAGAACAGATCCGGTTATGCTTTTGAATTTATTTTTAAGAGCTGCTATAAAGATTTGCTGTTATTTGCCAATTCTTATGTGATGAACCGACAGATTGCAGAGGATATTGTACAGGATTCCTTTACCTCGTTGTGGGAAATTGCTCCAAATCTGGATGATGACACAAATATCAAGGGGTATTTGTATACCTGTGTTAAAAATGGTTGTAAGAATTATTTTAAACATAATTGTGTAATAGATTCAAATAACTTAAAATTAGCTGAAGCAATAATCCACTCAAGGACTATTCATTATGAAGACAATTCTGAGATTATTGCAAAAGTCAGAGAGTGTCTGGATAAGTTGTCGCCAAATCAGAAAATCATTCTGGAACATAGAATTTTTAATTTGATGTCATATAAAGAGATAGCGGAAAAATTAGATATCTCGGAATTAACTGTACATACCCATATAAAAAGGGCATACAAATTCTTCAGAGAAAATTACCCATTGGATTTTTTTATCATTTATTTTTATTCAAATGTACCCGATTTCTAAACATTGTTGTCTTTATATAAAAGGCAATAATTATGGAAATTGAGTGGATAAAGATAAATAAGCTAATCACAGGTAAGGCTACGGAGCAGGAAAAATCGGAAATTGCCCGATGGGCAAATGTCAGCAAAGCCAGACAGAAATTCTTGAAGGACACTATTGACTTCTATTCCAGAGAAGAGGAGATAGATATATCCTACAGAGATATTCAAAAAGCATGGGGAAAAGTAAATCCGAAAATAGTAGTGAGGCGGAAATTCCTCAGGAGGGCAGCATCTGTAGCGGCCTCACTTGCTTTAATCGCTTTTTCTGTTTTATCGTATAATAGGTTCTTTGATTCTAAGGATACAATACCTCATATAAGCCCGGGAGAAACAAAGGCCAGACTGGTATTGGCCGATGGAAGAGATTTTGGACTGGATTCAAAGACAAGGAAACTTCCTAAAAACTTCGCAATAAAATCTGCGGTTCAAGGAAACAAGACTAGTTTGGTCATTGATGTAAAAGGCAGGACAAATGAACGTTCACAAGAATATAACGAGATTTTAGTGCCACGGTATGCAGAGTATCAGATTAATCTTGAAGATGGTACAAAGGTCTGGCTGAATTCAGAAACCAAGCTTAGGTTCCCGTTGGTTTTCGGAGATAAAGAGAGAACGGTATATGTTAGTGGCGAAGCCTACTTCCAGGTCGCTCATAATGCAAATAAGCCATTTATAGTCAATATTGACGATAATACTAAGGTAAAAGTCCTTGGAACAGAGTTCAATATAAGAACTTATGAGGAGGGAAATTCTCTCTCTACTCTTATCAGCGGAAGCATTGAGTTTATACATAAAGGTGCAACCAGGATTATAAATCCGGGGGAAAATTGCTCGATAAATAATGCAACAGGCGAAATTGTAGTTTCAGAAGCAGATACAATGAGAGTTGTTGCATGGAAGAACGGAGAGTTTGTATTTAGAAATGAAACTCTTGAAAGTATAATTAATGAATTGTCCAGATGGTATAAAGTAGATGTTTCTTATGAAAATGAAGAGATTAAGCAAACCAGATTTTATATATATTTTGACAGATCGAACGGTTTTGAAGAGTTGATATATAAATTGAATCAAACCGGAAGAATCAAGTACAGATATATAAACAAAAAGATAGTGATATCCTAGAAGTAACTTAAATTTAATATATTATGACAAAAAACTCAAAGAACCACATTTTTATTTTCTTGTGTGTTTTGATGTGCATTTTTTTAAATCCACTTCTTTATGCACAAAATAGTCAACCCATGGTAAGCCTCGATGTAAAACAGGCGAGCTTCTCTCAGATAGCAGAGATATTAAGGGTGCAGACTAACTACGAATTCATTTTTAATGCAGACGATGTCAAAGAGTTGAAAAATTTGACATTCACTTTTAAAAACAAAGGGCTGAAAGAGGTTCTGGATATAATTCTGGATACCCCAAAAACAAAAATCACGTATGCTTTGGAAGGTAAGACCATAATAATTAAAAAAGTGGTTACCCATGGTCAAAAGAATATTGTTGCCGGAAAAATTCTGGATCAGGATAAGCTTCCAATGGCTGGTGTTACGGTATTTATAAAAGGAACCAAAAATGGCGCATATTCCGATGAAAACGGAGATTATACATTGTCAGCACCCGGTATTTCGGCTAGCTCTGTTGTTGTATTTTCATTTATTGGTTACGAAACCCTGGAGATACCTTTCTCACAAATTAAACAGGTAATTGTGCTTAATCAGGCAACAACATTTCTTGAAAATGCGGTTGTAACAGGTTATTTTGAAAGAGACAAAAGCACATTTACCGGTTCTGCAAAAACTATAAGTGGTGATCAGCTTAGAACTGTATCTACAACAAACCTTTTCAACTCACTGTCTATTCTGGAGCCATCAATTTCTATTACACCAAATAACGAGCAAGGTTCAAACCCAAACGCAATTCCTGAAATTATTCTCAGGGGAACAACTTCGCTAAACACTTCGGGCCAGTTAGGTGTAAACTCTCCTTTAATTGTCATAGATGGTGTTGAATCTTCAATAAGAGCCTTATACGATATCAATATATTTGAAATTGAGTCTGTTACGGTATTGAAAGATGCTTCGGCAACGGCACTTTATGGAGAGCAGGCAGCAAATGGTGTAATTTTAGTGGCAAGAAAAAAATCTGCTCAAAAACAGATAAGAGTTTCGTATAATTTTACAGGAAAAGCAGAGTTTCCGGACTTGAGTGATTATGACCTGATGAATGCCTCAGAGAAACTTGAATTTGAAAGGTTGTCGGGATTATATGATAACAATACAGGATCGCTATACCTTCAATATGTAGATAAGCTTGCCAGGGTGAACAGCGGAATAAATACTGACTGGCTTGCGAAACCTTTGCGAAACTCATTTTCTCAGCAGCATAGTATAAACCTGTCAGGAGAAGGATCCGGCCTTAGTTATCAGGTATCTATGCGCTATGTTGGAAATAACGGAGTTATGAAAGATGACGGAAGAAGAAATATAGGGATAGGATATTCTCTTTCATATAATTACAAGTCAAAATTTATCGCAACCCTAAGAACCGATTATTCACAGAACTCCTCTCACGCATCAAAATATGGAATGTTCAAAGATTACGTGAATGCAAATCCGTACGATGCTCCTTACGATGTGAATGGTGATCTTTTAACCAGTTTGTCATACACTCTGCCTAATCCAATTTATGAGTCAACACTATCCTCTTTCACTAAATCAAAGACTACGGATCTCATAGGTTCGTTGAATCTGAGATGGAACATTATTCCGGGTTTATATCTTGTTGGGTTTGGATCTATGACAAGCACCGATGCAAGGGATGACCAATATATCTCTCCACTATCACGTACTTTTTTTGCTATTACTGATCCATCCCTGAAAGGGAGTTATACCGTAAGTTCCGGAGAGACAAGTAAATATCTTCTAAGAGGGACAGCTAATTATAGTAGAAACCTTGACGACAAGGGATCTATGGTTACCGCAAACCTTGGAGGAGAGATAAGAGAAGATAAAAGTAGTCCCTATTCATTTTCTGCAGTAGGATTTTTTAATGATAAACTGATTGACCCTACTTTTGCTTCAGCATATCCCACAGGAGGAAAACCAGGAGGGTTAAGCTCAGAAAGCACATCTGCCGCGCTTACATCGTCTGCTAATATTATTTACAGAAACAGATATTTTGCAGACGCATCGTACAGATTATCGGGTTCTTCCAAGTTTGGAACCAAAAATCGTTACGCTCCTTTCTGGAGTGTAGGGACAGGCTGGAACTTACATAGGGAGGAGTGGGTGCAAAGCATGAATATCTTTAATGTTTTAAGACTGAGAGCGAGTTACGGACACACAGGTAGTATAAATTTTGCATCTTATCAGGCAATAACCACTTTCAGATATGCTTCAAATCTGATTAACAAATACGGGCTTGGGGCAAGTCCAATTACAATGGGGAACTCAGATCTTAAGTGGCAAACCACCAAATCTACAAATATTGGTTTGACATCTACTTTTCTCAACAGCAGAGTTGATGTCAATTTCGATTGGTACAACTACAGAACCGTTGACATGATAGTCCCCATTTCTATGCCGCCTTCATCTGGGGTGACCTTGGTAAATAACAACGTTGGAGAACAGACCAATACCGGTTTTGAGGTTACATTGTCGGGAGTTGTAATAAAGAATCAGGATTGGTTCCTGAGAGTAAATGTAACTGCGGCTCATAATACCAACAGATTAATCAAGATAGGTAATACTCTTAAGATTCATAATGACAATAATGCAGCATTTTCCGGAGCATCACCTCTTGAGCTGTTTATCGAGGGAGAATCTCCCAGCATGATATACACTGTCCGTTCAGCCGGGATTGATCCAGCATCGGGTCGTGAAATATATATTACAAAACAGGGCGACTATACTTTTTTGTACAACCCTCTGGACAAGGTTGCAATAGGAGACAAGACCCCGAGTTTGAGAGGAGCTCTCTCTTCGTTCCTTACTTATAAGGGATTCTCTCTTAATGTAAGCATGCTCTACTCTTGTGGAGGTTATATCTACAATTCAACAAGGGCACAAAGGATAGAACAGATCAACCCAATGTACAATTCAGACAGAAGGGCATATACCGAGAGATGGAAAAAACCGGGAGATGTAGTAAACTATCTGACAATCATTCCAAATTCAAATGGCACAATAAATAACTATCATACATCCAGGTTTGTAGAGAAAGAGAATTATTTATCATTATCCTATATCTCTATTGGATATGAAGTTGCCGGCAAAATACTTAATAAAATAAAATGTAAAAGATTAAATCTTAGCCTATCAATGAATGACATTGCCCGCTTCTCTACCATCAGGCAGGAGAGAGGTATTAATTACCCTTTTGCCAGAGGATTTAGTTTTACAATAAGTCCAACATTTTAAACATTAATCTATGAAAAAATATATAATATTACTTTTAGCAGGTTGCTCCCTTTTTGTTTCGTGCGACAAGTTTTTGGACGTAAATCCCAAGGCTGAGGTTATTAACGATGATATGTTCAGTAGTAAACAGGGTTGCGAGGATGCTCTTTGGGGACTATATGGCGAATTGAAATCAATAAGTCTGTACGGCGAATATTTCAATTGGGGTGTATTTGATGCTCTTGCCCAGAATTTCTATGTAAGCAGTCAATTTCTCCCAAGACATTATCTTACAAAATACAACTACAACGATTCGAAGGAGATTATGTCCGATATGTGGACAAAGGCTTACGAGGTTATAGGTCACTCAAACAACGTTATTGAAAATCTTGAAAAGATCGAACCCACAAAATACCCTTTATACAATTTATACCTTGGTGAAGCTTATGGCATAAGATCTATGCTGCTTTTCGATTTAGTAAGGACATTTGCCCCTCATGTAGAAAAGTCCGGGACTGAACGAGGTATACCATACGTGACGGAGTATACATTTAAGCACACAGAATTTTCAACGGTAAATAAGGTGTACGAAAACTTGATATCAGATTTGAAAAAAGCTCAGTTACTTTTAGAAAAAGATAAAGACAATATCAGCTATCCGAGGGTTTCGGATGACCTTATCAAATCTTCATTTTTAGAAGGGAGACAGGTTCATTTTAACTATTATGCTGTAACCGCTCTTCTGGCAAGGGTGTACTGGACAAAAGGTGATCTTGTCAAGGCAAGGACAGAAGCTCTTAAAGTGATTGATTCCAACAAGTTTCCATTAGCAGCAAAGGATGAGATACCAAACCTTATAGCCGGCTCATTATCTGTTAAAGAGACAATATGGGGTATCTACTCAAAGGACTATTTCAATACAACACAACTTAGACTGGCATCTGGAGCATCATGGTTAAGTATGACCCCTTTTCAAGCCGCATTAGGTGGAAGTTATCATTTACCTTACCAAAACATCTACTCTCAATATTTAAACTCCAACGCTGGTGTTGATATGAGATTGAATTGGTTCAGACCTCTTTATGATGGAGGAACAACAAATAATTTATTGAAAAATGTTGACTGGCTGATGATGACCACACCAACCAACACGCCAGAGAGCAGAGGACTCATTGAGGGAATTTCAATTCTGCGTTCCGTTGAGATGTATTATATTGTTGCAGAGGCATATCTGACAGAAAGCAACAAAGCAGAAGCAGGCAGGTATTTAAATATGGTTTTGAACTCAAGAGGACTTACATCACTCGAGAGCAGAGATCCTGTTTTGGAGCCAAGTATGGAGCTACTTTATAATGAAAGACATAAAGAGTTTTTTGGAGAGGGCATCAGATGGTTTGATATGAAAAAGAGAAACATGGATATTATTTCCAACACAGACTATACAACATTACCGGCATCAGACCTTATTTATGTACTTCCTATTCCGGTTGAGGAGTTCGATTACAGAAACAATTAATATTTAACAGCTATGGATAAAAGAATCATATATATAATATTAGCATTTATAATCTCATCATGTGCCAAAGAAGATTATATAAAATACGATACAACTCAGAAGGATGGAGTATATCTGGACTATACATCTGCAACCGATTCTGTTTTTTTCAACTTTGGATTTGATAATATTGAAGATTATACAGTACTGGTTAGTTGTAAGGTTATGGGAGTTCCAAAACCATTTGACAGGAAAATAAACATAAAAATGGTTAATGCGAAATATGCAAACACAACCTTTATTGCTGCCAAGGATGCTTATTACTCAGTTCCTGCGCAGGTAACCATTCCCAAGGATAGTGTAAAAGTTACAATACCGGTAAAATTAAAGCGGGATATTGAGCTTGAGACGACCCGTGCAATAATCACACTTATGCTTGAGAAATCAGAAGATTTTGACATAAGGGGGCATTCGGAGTTCACCGTCACATTTGATGATAAGTTGCCTGCAACTCCTGCATGGTGGCTCACATTTAGATTTGGTGAGTTCACTAAACTAAAAGGGCAGCTTTACTTTAAGTATTTCTGGGAGATGGAGAAGGAAAATAAGAGAACCTACGATATAATTGTTGCCCGATGGGGCAGAAATCTGGATAAAACTCCTAACTCAGGTGCTAATAGTCCGATGACCATATATAGGGTGACATTTATGAAATATGTACAACAAAAAATGTGGGAGTACTCTCAGGCCAATCCCAATCTTAATCTCGGGATATCTAAACCAACATTCTCATAATAATCAGATAACAAGCGTATGAAAAAATTAATATACATATTATTTACATGTCTGCTTTTCTCTTGTATAGAGGACATGTCTACAATGATTTACCCGGAAAATAATCCAGATTTCTCAAAAATAACAATAACCTCTCCCACAGAAAAACTTAGTGTGGATTTTGGGCAGGATTTTTCATTCACACCAGCAGTCACTCAAAAAATTGCCGGCAAAGAGTTAAAATATATCTGGACTGCAAATTTTGTTGAGTCAGGTGTTGTTGGTGATATTGTAAAAATTGGTGAAGGGGCCACTTTAAAATATCGATTTCCAAAATATGGAACATATAAACTCCGTTTAGAGGTGCAGAATGAAGATTACAGTGCCTTTAAAACCTGGGAGATTGCTGTAAGGGTCTACGATGCAGGTTATTTTGTAGTAGGAAATGATGATTCCGGAAATTCAAATATCGCATTTGCCAGAACTCTTTCTCAAACAGACATACTTGAAGGGAAGGAGCTTACATTTTCAACAGATCTGATAAACAAAGTAAACCCACTTCAAAACATAAAAAATGTTGTGAGGATATGCAAATCAATTTTCACGTATGGGAAAACTGATGCATATCTGCATATTTTCACGAAAGACAAATTATATATTGCAGATCCTAATACTTTTGTAATTTTTAATGTAATTGGATTCACAGAAATGTTTCCCGGTGACTATATAAAGAAAGTCTCAATTTATGACAGCTATATGGAGGGAGCAAATATTTTTACCACAAAGGGAAGGCTTTTAAGATACTGGAAACCTGAGTTTCTGATATACAAAACTGATGGCTGGGGAGATAAAACATTTGATGACGCTTTTGTTAATTTAATATATACCTCCGGGCCAAATGTCAATAGTGGAGAGTTTACTTTAGATTATGCCAATTCCAAAATTTGGACAGTGGTTAGTTATCACAACAGTAGTATGCCTGTGAACAATACATCAGGAGTGAATGCAACCCAAAATAACTTTGGTGATGATTACAGACCTAACATATATGAGAATATGAATATTCTCACTCTATTCAGAATGAATGGAGCAGTTTATGGAGGGACCCCGTATAATCTTTTTACAGTAGCACAGGATAGAACAGACCCTTTGAAGATTAAATTTGTTGAATTTACAACTGCCTATTCTACGGGTATTACAACTATTGCAGAAAACAGCTATACAGCCACATCAGCTATAACATTCAAAAAAGGGATGGAGATGGTCCCAAATGCCAGATACAACTCTGTATACTATGCAGATGGCAATGAAATATTTACATGGTATCCCAAGAATACCGCTCCAAACAACCAGCTTCCAAACAATCCATCCATCACTCTGGGAGCAGGTAAGGTTATTACAACTATGTCTGTAAGCTATGACATGAAGGAACTATATGTTGGGTTTTATGACCAGAACAGCAGCAATTCACTTAAGGGAGGGTTCTATATTTACAATTGTTCAGAAATTGGGATCAATCAGAATATGCAGCCTACGAAAAAATTTGAAAATATTACAACCAGACCAGTACAGATACTATACAAGTCGACAGTCTGGGATAAACCGGTGTCATTCTAATAATTAACAGTTTAGAGAGGGGTGAAAATCACCCCTCTTCCTATCATACAATAGTCATCAATAATATGAAAAGAAATATAATTTTTTGTTTAATTTCAGTTATAACACTGATTAGTACGGGATTTAAAAGTGATAAAACAGTCATATCCGGAGATCTGAAAACCGGAGATAATTTTGAAGCCTCTCTTTGTATAACGAGTAACGATTTCACTTCAAAAGTCATTGCGACAACAAAAGTTGTAAATGGGAAATTCTCTTTCGAAATTGATCCCATGAGTGTTCCGACAATGGCGAATATTAGATTTAATCATTCTACTCGCAGGATAATTCTTGAAAAAGAAGATGTAACTATAAAATACAGTAGGGAAGCAGGATATGAAATTCAAGGAGGTTTTTACAACAATCTGATATTTGGGTGGGAAAACTCAGAAGAGGCAAAAGAAATCAATCTGCAGATGTATAAACAATCTGTTGGTGTTGATTTTAAATCAATGTCGGCCGAAGAGAAGGAGAGGTACAAGTCAATGTCAATAAATCTGAGAGACAGACAACAACAAATAAGGAAGAATTATCTGTTATCTCTCTATTCTCACAAAGACCCGTATGTCAGACTTTTTGCCGTCATTGAGTCATATAACACATCAGATAAAGAAATCGAAATACTAAACAGTATCAAGGGAGAGCTCTATGACAATGCAGATTTGCAAAGGTTACTTAAAATAAGGGCCGATGCAGACATACGTGCAGATATTAAAAAAAGATTGATTATTGGTGCTGATTTTATTGATATAAATGCTGTTACAATATCTGACAAAAAGGTTAATCTGGCTAATACAATAAAACAGAACAAGTTTACTTTACTTGAATTCTGGGCATCGTGGTGTCACCCTTGCAGAGAAGAGATGAAAAAACTACCCGGGGTTTATGCTACATATAAAGAGAAGGGATTTGAAATATTCTCTTTTTCGGTAGATTCAAGCAGGGATGACTGGTTGTCAGCTTCTTCGGAGATGGATGTTAAATGGATAAATGCATATTCAGATAAAAGTGGGGTAGATCATATAACAGATACTTATGCAATTGAAGCTATTCCTAAAAACTTTTTACTGGACAAAGATGGAAAGATTGTAGCATTGAATATCAGAGCAGATCATCTTAAGATCTTTTTAGAGGAGAAGTTAAAATAAAGGAGTTGTCACCATCCGGTTTTGATTGTGCCCTGTATAATTCCTTGTTTGATACTGAGAACGGCCTGTTTAATGTTGTCAGGTACAAGCTGGTCAAAGTCATGATATGGGGCAATATCTACACCCTTGTTCTTAAGATTGTAAATAAGTGTTTGACCTCCGTGGTAAGTTCCATCTGTTATTGAGATAATTTCTGAGTAAACCGCCTCATCGAGACGTTTCATGCAGGAGGTGAGAAGAGCGTTACTTACCTGCGGGAAACTAAGATATTGGTCGGTATCTACACCTATTGCTGTTTTATTAGCACTTTTGGCTTTAGACAGTGCTCCGTTACCTGTCTCCCCTGCGCAGGCAAAAATCACTTCAGCACCATTATTTATAAGGCCTTCTGCTAATCTTGAACCCTCTTGTGCATCGGCAAAACTTTGAGAATTTGCTCCGGATACAGATACAGATTTCCCGTATTGAAGGTTATAATAATTTACCCCAGAAATGAAGCTTGTAGTAAACTGTCTGATAGTGGGTATGTCGGGCCCTGCGACATACCCTACAGAAGGCTTTGCAGGATTCCTGAAGTTTGCCCACCAGGCTGCCAGAAAACCACAAGGGAACGATGCCTCGTCAACCTGAAAAACGACTGTAGCCATATTTCCAGGCAGATAGGGAAATGAGTAGTCGAAGAGAAGGAATTTAATTGCAGGATTATCCTTAGCAGCTTTCATAGTTGGCCCGGCAGCATCAAACCCGAGTGTTATTATGACATCCATCCCTTTCTTTACAAAATAGTCAATATTAGCAACAAGTTGTTCATTGGTTGCACTTTCCATTACTTCACATTCCAATCTGTCCACCTTTGAATCTGCCAGCAGCATACCTTCGTAAGCCTGTTGGTTGAATCCTTTGTCATTAAGTAAACCAGTGCCTGTAACCAATCCTATTTTTATCTTTTGTCCTCCCTCTTCCTTTACGCAGGCAGTATTAAAAATAATTAATATACAGAAAGTTACGGTTAAAAGGAACGTCTGGGTTTTCATAATATACAATAGTTATAATCACGAGAAAGTTATAAAATATCTTTCACTAATACAACTTGTTATCTTTGTATAATAATCATAAAATAGATGAATAAACTAAGAGTAATCATAACCGGCGCAACCGGAATGGTTGGCGAAGGTCTCCTGCATGAATGTCTGCAACATGCAGATGTGGAGAAGGTATTGGTAATATCACGCAAACCATGCGGATATTCTAATTCAAAAATTATTGAGATAATCCACAGCAACTTGTCTGACATCTCTTCTCTCAGCGACAGACTGAATGGGTATAACGCCTGTTATTTCTGCCTTGGAACAACATCTTTAGGAAAAAGCGAAGCGGACTATACAATGCAAACGTATAATCTTACACTTGGTTTTGCCACAACACTCGCTAAACTCAACCCCGACATGACCTTCTGTTACATTTCCGGGACAGGTACAGACAGCACAGAAAAAGGAAAAGTTATGTGGGCCCGGGTAAAGGGAAAAACAGAAAATGACCTCATTAAGCTACCATTCAAGAAGGTATATAATTTTAGACCTGGTCTTATAGAACCGTTTTTGCCATTGAAACCATCACAGACATACTACAAAATGTACAAATTTATGGCATGGCTGTTTCCCCTGATCAGAATTATTGCTCCGCGATATATGGTCACATTAAAAGAGTTGTCGGCAGCAATGATCAACTCTTCATTATACGGTTGCACAAAGAATAATCTGGAGATAAAGGACATAAAAAAATTGGCAGAACAGTAATCTAAAATATTTATTTAGTAGTTTTGTATAATAGTAAAAGGTTTTACTATTATTTGCAAATATCTAAATATTATGAAGTTAGAGATAAAAATTGAGGAAATTGACCAGCTTTATGCGTCAAACAAAAATAATATAAGTGGACCTGCCGACTTTAAAGCTATCCTGGAAAAGTTTTCATTCTCCAAGGATGAACTTATAGAACATCTTTTATACCCGGAAGACCTTCCGTATGGTAGAAAATGTGTTTACCGTTCAGAAAATTTTGAGGTGATTGTAATGAACTGGAAACCAAGGCAAGCGAGTAATATACATAACCACGGAGACTCTTTTGGATGTGTTTATTCAATATCGGGAAATGCGAACAATATCCTGTTCAACGAAAATTTAGAAAATATTGGTATTATTCCGCTGATTAATCAAACTATTGCTGAAGTTCCAAAAGGAATATTTCACAAGATTGAAAACGATAGTGATGACTTTTCTGTATCACTTCATTTTTATGTACCTCCTATGTCAGGGATGAAAGTAATTGACCCAAGCGACAAGAATAAAAATTTTATAGCAGAGAGTAATGAAGGTGCATGGAATCCAAAGACTAAAGATTAAAAACTATATTTTAGTTTGAATATTAACATATTATAATCCTTAAGATTAGCAAACATGTTATCTCCCTTGCCGCCGAAAATTGCAGCTGACAGTGTGATTTCCACATCATCGGTTGTATTATATGAAAGCTGCGGGATATATGCAATTGCATAATTATCCTTTATATTACCCCAGTCAGTAACAATAAATGCTCCCCCAAGAGGAGCAACTTTAAGCTTGTCGTTAAAAAACTTCTTTTCATATCGCATAAAGAGATAATCATTCAGGTTTTTACCGCCTCTTTCATGAATGAACCCATGTAGATACTGAATGTTCAGGTAGGAGCCGTCACTAAAATTATAATCTCCGCCAATTATAAATTTTATATATGGCTTACTCTTGTGCAGCAAAATTGAATCTTGAATAACCGGGAAAGACGACATCGGATACAACGCCGACAAATCATTTGTCATTATCATGTCTTTTGCAGGAATGTGCAAGGCAGCCTCTGCCCAAAATCCGATACCACCTATACTTGTTGCAAGATCTGCTCCTATGATATGAGATCTTGCATAAGAGAGCTGAGAATTGATCTTAATACCTCCCATCATATCAACAGGGACGAATGTATTTCTTGAAGCGAAAGGCAGACCGTCGCGACCCCAGATATAACTAAACGAAAAATCAACTCCCTTAACCATCCCTTTAAATTTTAATCCGGCAGTGGAACTTTCCCCTAAGTTATATTTCGGCATCATCAAGGTATCTGAGTATCCTTTTAACGTCATTCCCTGCTCTAATTTCATTCCGGGATTTAAGACATTTGAAAAGATCCCCACAGGCATATTGGCCGGTTGAAAGAATGGTATAAAAATACCCTGCAATGAAAAATCGGAGTTAAAATAGTAGTTCAGGGTTATTGCATCTGATCCGCGACGACGGCCAAAATCAAGGATGTCTTCCATATCCGGAGGATTAAGATTGTCGGTGGGGTTTAACTTGTCTGCTGTTCCCCAGACAACTCTTTGACGGCCAATGGTGACATCCAGATTCTTTAAAAGAAAACCGTACAGTTCTACATAGGCCTCCCTTATTTCAAGATTGTAGGGGTCAATTATTCCCTTGTTATACAAATCACTTGACGATGTTATTTTTGGCAAACCAATGTTTCGCAACCAAACCTCTCCATAAAACTTAGATTTGCCAGCTGTTTTTTTGCTGAGTTTCAAGGTGAGCCTGTTCTCGTTCCATGCCCAATAATTTTTATCCTTGAGCAAGAATCGTTCATCGGTTAATAGTTCACCTGATAATTTCAACCTGCTCTCCTCCTGAACCTGTTGCCCAACAATGGAATCTTGTGCTTTAGCAATTCCAGGAAGGAGCACAAGCTGAATAGCCGACAGAAGCAAATATATTCGTTTCATATGCTATGTCTATAAAAATTATTGTTTTAACTTTCTAACCATAAAATCATCATCCTTAAGACCAGTATCATATTTAACATCAGACATCTGCATTTTGGATTTGTGGTTCTTCTTTAAGTCGGTCATCTCAACTTCCATTGCGTTCCAGTAATTACCAACCTTCCTGAATGAATATTTTGCCTCTTTTATTTTGGTGTTACCCTTGTCATAATATTCCATTGATTCAGGATAATAATGAGTGGAATTGACCGACATAACTATTTTTGAATATTCTGATTGTCCCTTCGCAGTTAGTTCCAGAATAAAGACATTGCCCTCGGTTTTTATCGACTTCGGAGAGTATTTACTAGAATATGAAGTTGATTCCATATCGTCATATGAAAAGTCGGTGCCGGCAAAATTCTGATTTTTTGCACTGGTAGCAATCCTTCTCTCTTTACCAAATGCAGGCAGATACAAATACATAACATCACCGGGCAAAGACAAAATAGCGATGCCGGCTTGTGATGCAGGCGAAGTAAAGCGGAACATACGTTTGTCGGTTCCTTTTTGCATTAGAGTAGCTTCGCGGACCTCCTGCTTACCTGTTTTATCAATCAGGATAATTTTGTTCCTGGCTGTTATGTCCTTAGGAGAAAACATCATATCATCCATTTTTTTCAAAATGGTTGTTGCATCTTGTGCAGTTACATTAATCCCGGAGAAGAGGGAAAATGCAATTATGAAAATCGATAGTTTTAAATTTTTCATTTTTTCTTTTTATTTACAAGTATTAATACAGCGGGAAGCAGTGTTAGTGCACCCAGACCGGAACCAAACATACTCAGAACAACCAGTAAGCTGAAATTCTGAAGAACCGTTAATTGTGAGAATAGCAGAACCGTAAAACCGGCAGATACAGATAATACATTAATAATAATGGCATTGCCGCTAATCAGAATAGTATCCTCAAGTGCCAGATAAATATCACTCTTCTCTTCAAGAGCATGATTAAAATGAGTAATGACATGGATAGAGTAGTCTATGCCTATTCCAAGTGCAATACTGCCAACGAGAACAGTTGCAATATCGAGCGAAATTCCGGCAAAGCCCATAAATCCAAACAAGAATGTAATTGTCGCAATTATTGGGATTACTGCATAAATGCCTTTGGTAAAAGACCGTAGCATTAATCCTACAATTATAATAACCAGACCTATTGCTAACAGCAGACTGGTAAACTGACTGAGAAGCAAGTTATAGTTTAATCTATTATATATAGAGGGTAATCCGGTTACCTCTATTTTGCAATCATCAGTTGAGTTCTCTTTCACATATTTGTCCATATATATTTCAAACTCATCCATAGACTTGCTGTCTATGGAAGCAAATTTTGATTGAATTATCCCTTCATCGAGTTTATCAGTAACAAGTTGAGGCATTATCTCCTGTCCGTCCAGCAAAAACCACAATTGCTCAATTTTCTCTTTTTCGTCAGGAATTTTCTTTCCCTCGCCCATTGCATCATTCATCTCTTCAATAAGGTCTGCAACAGACTGAGTTATTGAAATATCAGGGAATTGCTTCATGTAACTCTCTGTCTTAAGCATTTTTTTAAGAACATCGGGACTTTGCATATCTCCTTTAAAGGATATGAAAACAGGCAATGAACCCCCAAACTTGTCCTGCATTATACCTTCTGAGACTCTGGTAGGATTATCTTTTTTGAAATATTCGGTTAAATTGACACTCGTCTTGATAAAAAACGAACCCCCGATACTTATCAGTATTAAAACCGACCAAAATGCGATAGTGTATTTGGGATGCTTCAGGGCTAGAGGAACAAGCGGTTTTAGCAGATAATCAGAAAGTATGAATTTGCTGACAGGTTTCTTGTTACCTGAAAAACCTTTATTGCCGGTAGGAAATACAGAAATTGCCGCTGGAACGAATGTTATAGACAATATAAATGAGAATGCTACACCTATGGCTGTAAACATACCAAAATCGCGAATCAGAGTGAGATATGAGCCATATATAAAGGAGACAAAACCAATTGCTGTTGTTATTGCTGCAAGGAAGACTGGGAGTGCTATATAAGCCAGTGCTTTTATTAAAGCATCCTTTCTATTGCTATCGAATGTCTGATTGATTCGGTTTACAACATGTATCGTATATGCACTGCCAACAGCAAGCAAGATAATTGGAATGTCGCTTGATATCATACTTAGCTTAAAACCAGTCAAAACCATTAATCCCAGGGTCCAGATTACTGCAATGCCTGCTACAACCAATGGCAAAATAACACCTCTTGCTGAGCGAAAACTTAACAGCAGCACGAGGGCAATTAAAAAAAATGCTATTGGTATCAGCCAAGCCATATCTACAATGATAAGATCGGACAGATCGTTCATAAGCATTGGCAATCCTCCGAAATACAGTTTCTCAGGAAGACCGAGAGCTGTAATCTTATTCTTTACATCTCTTGCTACCGATTGTTTGTCGGCATCGGGTAAAACCGTAAACATTATGAGGGTTGCGGTGCCATCTTCAGAAACGATGGAACCCTTGTACATATCTTTTGAATATATGTATGCTTTTAAGCTGTCCAATTCGAGTCTTGTGTCGGGCAGGTCATATTCATCAAAGAGTTTTCCTATCTCAATTCCACTCTCAGAATGTTTGATGTCAATAATGTTTGCCAGACTGGTTACAGTTGACACTCCGTTTGTAATTTTAAGACTATCGGTTACTTGCATTACATGCTTTAACACCTCTGTCTTAAAAATGTCATCTGTTTCCAGAACAATCATGCCTATATCATTTCCTCCAAATTGAACTCCTATCCTCTTATATAATGAGGCAGCCGGATCGTTATCGGGCAGAGAATTCATTATATCGGAGTCTATCTTAAGGTCCTTTATCTGATATCCCAGGAATAGCGTTAATGCCGACACGGATATGATTATAAGCCATTTTAACTTTATTATCAATTCTGCAGTTTTTTTCATATTTCGCATTATTTGACGTAAAGGTATTGATAATAATTGACTAAATACGTTTCAAAGTCAAATATTGGCAAAAAAAATTATTTGGTAGTCTTTTGATTTCTTAAACTATTGAACATAACAGAAGCAAGTTCTTCAATAGTGCTTTCATATTCATCATATTTGTCTTGAAGAAACAAAGGGATTTCCAGACTGGTTATTATAATCATGTAAATATTCACACTTGATTCAATATCCTTAATATCGAAATATCCTTCATCTTTCCCTTTATTTAAAAGGTAGTTGATTTGGTTCCGTTCAAACTCTGCAAAATCATCTCTGACATCTTTTACAAAGTGGTATTTTTCAAAGAAATCTGCTTTAAGGGTCTCGTGGTAGTTAACAGCCTTATGTAAGAAAAAAAATCGAGTAAGAGTATACTCTTTAAGTATCATTATAGAGTCGGTATCCTTTGATACAATTTTGGTCAACTCGGTCTTTACTGTATTAAGCTCTTGTTTGAGCACCGCTTCAAAAAGCTCTTCCTTGCTTTTGAAATAGTAATAAAGAACCCCCTTTGCCTTGTGGATATGTTTGGCAACCTCTTCCATAGTGGTTTTATGGAAACCATATTTAGAAAAGTACTTTGTTGCCGACTCTATGATTAAATTCTTTACATCCTTTTCTGACATACCCGGGCTCTTAAATATCAGTCAAATTTATAGTATTTTTAACGATATTCCGGATATTTATTTTGGATTTTTCTTTGCCTTGATTATTAAGGCACTGCTGGATACGCTTATGAAATTTCCAGCAGGTCATCTGGTTTATGTCCAGACACTCCGAATATTTGTATGATGAGAGGTTTTTTCCTTGAATACAGGTATTAAATGCTATATAAAAAGCTTTCTCTATCGGAAACTTTATATTGTGGAAAATTGTATGAGAAGTGGCAGATTCTTCCTTCTTACAGCGAGTGCATCGTCGTGAAGATGGAGACTTGCCTTTGCAGAAATTAGTGTGTCCACAGTTTCGGCATACAAATCCCTCTTCCCATTTGATATCCGATATGAATTTAAGGATCTTCTCTTTGTCGTTGAGAAGTTCCTCGAAATACGCTGGCTTTATGTCCTCTTTAAATAACATGATTTCAGTTATTTTTTTAATAATTGTGCAAAGATATAAATAATTATTGGTGATATTAATATAATTTAAAGGTGATACTATTGTAATTTAAAATTTGATTCATATCTTTGCAGCAGAATTGAAAACCATAAAAAAAGAAGATGGAGAAAATTATAATAATAGGAGGGGTGGCTGCGGGAGCAACAGCTGCAGCAAAAGTCAGACGTATTTCATCAACAGCCAGGATCACACTGCTTGAGGCGGGGCCCGATATCTCTTTTGCAAATTGCGGATTACCTTATTTCATAGGAGGAGATATAAAAAACAGGTCACAACTTATCCTGCAAAGTCCGGAAAGTTTCAAGGCTCAATATGGGGTTGATGTGCACACACATACAATTGTCACCTCAATAGATAAGGCAGGTTGTGTTATAAAGGCAATTGACACCAGAAACGGAGAGCAGAAGGAGTTTGAATATACCAAATTAATACTTGCACAAGGCGGTCGCCCCATAACACCTACGTTACCCGGTGCAGATCTTATGCATGTATTCTCCCTTTGGACGCTGGAAGATATGGATAAGATCACGAGACATCTGGAAGAGAGTAAACCAAAGAATGCAGTTGTGATTGGAGGAGGATTTATAGGATTAGAGATGGTTGAAGCTCTGGTTAAGAGAGGTCTTAAGGTAAACGTGGTGGAGATGATGCCTCATGTTATGTCCATTATGGATGCAGAGACAGCCGGATTCATAGAGAATGAGATGCTCTCTTATGGAGTAGGAATACATACAGGAACTAATGTAGCAGAGATATTGCCTAATAGTGTAAAACTGGGAAACGGCAAAGTGATTGATGCTGATATGGTGCTGCTTTCAATAGGTGTCCGCCCTACAATTCAGCTTGCAAAGGATGCCGGCCTTGCTATGGGTGATTCAGGTGGATTACTTGTTGATTTACAATTGAGGACCAGCGACCCTAATATCTATGCCGCCGGAGATATGTTGGAAATTGAGCATCGGGTAAATGGGAAGAAAGTCAGGATCCCGCTTGCGGGCCCTGCAAACCGTCAGGGTAGAATAGCGGCTGAGAACGTACTTGGAGGGTCTCACAGCTATAAAGGTGCCTTGGGAACCTCAGTTGTCAGAGTATTCGAGGCAGTTGCCGGAATAACCGGATTATCTCTAAAACAAGCCAGAGATGCCGGATATGATGCTGAATCTGTTGTTGTCCATAAGGAACACCACACTTCATATTACCCGGGAGCATCTTCTGTTACTGTTTCTCTGGTTTATGACCGAATGACAGGGATAATACTAGGAGGGCAAACTGCCGGATACAAAGGTGCAGATAAGAGACTTGACGTTATTGCCACCGCTGTTGCGTCAAAACTGACAATCCACGACTTGGCAGATATTGATTATGCATACTCGCCTCCAATAGGCACCCCAAATGATGCTGTGAATATGGCTGCATATACTGCCGAGAACAGGTTGTCGGGATTCAGCCCGTCTATAACAGTAGCAGAACTCGATTCATATTCAAAGAACCGGAAACCCGTATTCATAGATGTGCGCGATGTATTTGCATTTGAAAAGAGTCACATTCTGGGAGCAATAAACATCCCTCTTGAAGTGCTTGTTTTACAAAAGAACTCTATCCCTGCCGACCGTTCTATAATTGTTTATGACGAAACAGGAAAGAAGGGCCATCAGGCACTTCGGACTCTCCTCAGCGAGGGCTTCACAGATATTGTCAATATCTCAGGTGGACATACATCCCTTCAGAGACATGCACGTGCTGTAGGCTTCGATTCCATAATGATGGGCTTGCTTCCTGTTGTTGAGAAATCAATAGATGAAATGGTTGATAAGGAAGATGCTAGTGAAAAAGAAAAACCAGAGGTAATTGCAAATAAAAAGGTTCAGGAGAATGTGCCGGTAAAACCTGTAGAAGATGTAACCCCTTTGGTGGTAGATGTGCGAACAAGAGGTGAGTTTGCTTCTGGAGCATTTCCAGGTTCCATCAATATTCCACTGGACGATTTACAGAAAAATCTGAATAAACTAGGCAGCAGATCCAGAGAGATCACACTCTATTGTGCCTCCGGGGCCCGTTCGGCATATGGACAACGTATGTTGATTAAGCTTGGATTTACAAATGTGAAGAACGGTGGTGGAATTATGCAAATGATGATGGGGAGACGATAATGCAAACAACATATATAATAGTAAGTATTGGAATAGTATTTTTTATAATTCTGGTTTATTACGCAAAGGCAAAAATGAAAAATATACCTTTGGTTGCAGATAACGAGAAGATAATAACACTTACAGATAAAAATTTTGAACACCAGACAAAGAACAAAATTGTTCTTGTAGATTTCTGGGCAAGCTGGTGTGCGCCATGCAGGATGATGGCACCTGTTCTGAACGAGGTTGCTGAGACTTTAACAGGCAGCACGCATATTGGAAAGGTTGATATTGAAGAATACCAGAATCTTGCTGCCAAATTTAAGGTACGTAGTATTCCTACACTAATTCTGTTTAAAAACGGAGTTGAGGTAAATCGATTTGTCGGAATAAAAAGTAAAGAGTTTTTAATCAAACAGATTCAGATTACAAATTGAAATATGCAAAAGGTACTAATTGTTTTCAATCGGGAACCCTATGACAATACTGACGTAACATGGAATGGGTTACGTCTTGCAGAGACATTGCAGAAAAAGGGACATGAAGTCAGGATTTTCTTAATGAATGACGCTGTAGATATGGCTCGGGATATTTGCAAACCCCCTGTCGGTTACGATCAGGATTTGTCTCAGATGTTAAGGGATTTGATTTCTAAGGGTGTTAAAGTACAGGTTTGTGGTACCTGTATGTCACGTTGTGGAATATACAAGAATCATCCATATTTTGAAGGAGCAGAGAAGTCGACTATGACTTTCCTGGCCGATTGGGTTGCCGATAGCGATAAAGTACTGACATTTTAAGGCTTCATCACCGCTTCCCACACTGCTTTGCGTAATGTCCCTTTATAGTCGTCGCCATCATACTGCCAGTACATGAATCCTTTCATCCCCAGGCCAATGGCCCACTTTCCTTTAATGTCTATGCTTCTTGGATTGTCATATCCGCAGAAGAAGACTCCGCTCTTGGTAACGTATGGTGTGCTGGAAATGGCATCCCAGTTGTCAATTTTGTAAACTTTGGGGTCAAGTGTAAGAATCGTCTTATAATTAAGCGATGTGGGGCTCTCTGAGAAAGAGTGCTGACCATAGAATGGTATTCCTAAAACAAGCTTGTTGTATGCTACACCGGCGGCTCTGTAAGCATTTGCTGTTCTCACACAGTCCCAGTAAGCTCTTGAATCGCTCAGCGCAGAGTGGTGCTTTGGTGCGGAATCGAAGTTGTAAGTCATTAGGTTGACAAAATCTACGTATGGGTCAACAGCGGCTACATCGATATATCTGTAACCACCTGTAATTGTCGTCTTATCCTTTACATACCCGGCATAGGTGAGAAGATATTGGTTCCCAAGGGTTTCCCTGAGCTGCTTCATAAGCAATGTATAGTTCTGTGTGTCAACAGCCGGGTCACATGCTGCACCACTCCATGACAGGCCGGGGAATTCCCAGTCGATATCAACGCCGTCTATCTCCCATTTCTCGAGGAAAAGCTTGCAGTCCGATGCGAATGCCCTGCGATATTCATCGGATTTTGCCATGGCAGAAAACCCTCCCCCTTGTGAGTTGTCAGAATTGTCAACTAAATGGGTGAATGAGATTAGAATTTTCAGTTGTGGATTCTGCTTCTTGAGATTCACTATCTGCCGGAAACGATCTTCCTTTCCCTGTAATTTGAATCCTTGGTATACTCCGTCCTTTACATAGAGTTCTGCGAATGCATAGTTAATATGAGTTATTAGTGTCGGGTCAGGAGCGAGTGTTCCCCAATAAGTCACGTATGCAACCGAAACCCTGCCTTGAATACGGGCAGCCGGTACATATGGTTCGGGTTTTATCTCAGGAATGTTATCTTTCTGACAGGCTGTAAACAAAACCAGTGCAAAAAGCACAGGCAGAAGTATTTTTCGCATAAATTCAGGTATGATTTGTAGAATAAAAGTCCAAAGGTATAAATAATTAGCTTTTCTCAAAGCCACATGTAATATCTTCAAATAGTTGCCCGTCATGGATTTTATATAGTCGCTGATTGGTGGTTTTGCAGCTTAGCCCTCCATATTGCTCAATATATGGTCCCAGTTTTATGTATGTGAATGGTTCTGAGGTAAATCCTATTGGCAATTCTGCTCTTCCGGAGTACCATCCAACCTTAATGTCGCTGTTCTTATAAAGTATATATTCAGCTAATTTCACAACTTCAAGGGGGGCCGCATCACCCCCCATAAAGCATACACAGGTAATAGCTTTTCCATACTTCGACAACAAATCTGCAAGCAAATCCTTAGTCATTACCTCACCGATATCTTCGATTAAATGAGGACTATGACACCCCTTGCACCTATTCGGACAATTGGAAAAATTTATAGCAAGAGTAACCTCGTCGGGAATTTCCTGAAAAACTATGTCGTAATTATAGTATTTAAGCATAGTAACGATTTGCTGCCTCTTTTTGTCGGGGAGCAGAGAAATTGCTTACACGCTTCAGATACCCTATAATACGAGTAAGGTAGTCTAAATCTGTTCCCTCACATTTTGGACACACTTTAAGGTTCCGCTTATCTATATGCCCGCAACTATTGCAGACTGTATTGGGTATGTTGAATGTAAAATAATTGCACCCTTCGGTTGCTGCTACCTTAAGAAGATGACGGTACTGTTTCTGAGTAAGATGTTCATTCAGATTAACATGCAGTGCCGAGCCTCCGGTAAGATGCTCTATATACCGGCTTCCATGGAGCCGGAATTTGTCAATTATATTTATTGACTCATCTTCAACTATATAGAAGTAACTGTTATAGCAATCGCGAAAAACATCATATCCATCCTCTTTATCCCATTTTGCATGTTTCACTCCAACATTTTCTGCTGGTATCATTTCGCAGTTGAACAGAACATCTTTGCTCTTGTATCTCTTATTGTAACTCTCTATCAGACCTAGTATCGACCGGACGAAAGCAGCATACTCGGGAGAGTCTTTAATCTCTATGCTCATATATTCTGCTGCCTCTACCAAGCCATTCACACCTATGGTCAGGTACTGACGGCTCATATTGATATATCCGGCATCGAACAACGGAAGCATACCTTTATTGCACAACTCTTTCAAATTGGCGTTATAGGCTAACTGAACCTTATGAACCAGATCTGTGATCTCTTCCAGATGTTCCAGATACGGAATCCCCTTTTTTACGGCATACTGCAGGCAACGGTTTAGATTTATTGTCAATACGCTCTTAGAACCTGTAGATACGCCTCCTGCACCCAGTGTATAACTGAAGCCGTTGTCCTGAATCTCATTGCGTAACCTGCAGCAACTACTTAGTGAGTCGGCATTGTCGCTCATATATGTGAAAAAAGAGTGTCCGTCGGCATACATCTCTGCAGTAAAATCGCCATACTCAATATCTCGTGTATCGTTGTCCTTTGTAAGCAGGGCCATTGTCTCAACAGGGAAGGTGAGGACAGCTTTAGTACGTTCCTTATTAAACCACCGCATAAAACGCTTTTGCAGCCAGCTTAGCGAATCCCAGTCCGGTTTTGTGCCATCGGGAAAGGCAAATTCGCCAAACAGACTATCAAAATAGTACCTATCATAATATGAGATGTTCCAAAAAACGGCTTGAAAGTTTCGTGCACCTGTGGGTTGGTTAATAGAGTAAACAACCTGCTCGAAGCAGTCCGATATAATCTTATCTATGCTTCTCTGCTTCTTGGACAAATCTACAATGTCATTTGGGTGAAGGTAATAATCCCTGCCATACTCAAGACCAATGAAGTAATTCATATACATCAGGAATTCAGGAGTTGCACATGCACCGCTCAGCATACTTGATACTATAAATACCATGTTTACAAAACCACCGCAGAATGACTTCAGATTTGTCGGAGGCCTGGAGTTGCCCCCAACCGACAATGTGCCATTTAAAAGCCATGGATACATTGTTATGCTGGCACAGTAATTTGCGAGACTGGTCTCGTCATTTTTATAGATAAAGTGATTTTGCAGTAAATTCAGATACTTGTCAGAGACCTCCTTGCCATACATCTCCTTTATCCTGTCGGTTAATAGCCTACGATTCAGTCTGATAAAGCCTGCTTTAGGTATTTCTCCTATGAGCGTTGCGATATTCTTCTTTTCGACATTAGCATTTGAATCATATTTGCTGCCGGTCGCCGGATTTTCTGCATCGCAATAATTAATCAGGAATTGAAGCCTGTCTCTTGTCTCGCGATCTTCGAAATGACGTTGTCGATATAACATATATGATTTTGCAACTGAAAAATATCGCTCTGCCATCAACGAAGTCTCCACTTGATTTTGAATCTCTTCTACACTCATGCCATCAGAAATATTGACGCGGCTCAATATATTGATTATTACCTCTTCGGTCGCATAACTACCTACTGCAAGAAAAGCCTTACGAATGGCATTCTTGATTTTGTCTATAGAAAAAGGCTCGCCCTTTCCATCTCTTTTAACAATTGACATTTCTGCACTACTCATACCTTTACCTTTTTATTTAAAACATATGTAACGGATGAAACAGAATAGAAATGTCCTTTAACTATCAAGGGTTGTATTTCGATATCTGTTGCTTTTTCACCCGAAAGCCACAAAATATAAATGTATAAGGCAGGTCTTCTGACTTGTTCCGTGTAACACGCCTTCCCAACTATTTATAAGTCAGTGGCAAAGATTGTGCGACATTTAAAGAAACTTACAGCTACGAGGATAGTCCCGGATTCTCACCGGGTTCCCTTTTCCTAATACGAAACAAAGGTAACTCATCTTTGCCTGAAGAGATAGTTTAGAATAGTTATTTATCAACTAAATATCAACACAATTTGTGGTTGTATAAATAATTAGTCTTAACTTTAAGATGTCTAACAAATTAGTGTGGAAGACAATATATATATATGAAAACATTACCTATATCACGACAATTATCTGGTTTAATCATTTTTTTGGCATTGTTTACATCTTGTAGCAACGAATCTGAGAACCGTTTTAGGTTAAAAGGAACCTTAGAGGGTATAACAGATGGTAATATCATTCTCTCTTCGGCAGAAAACGATAAACAACCGGCAGATACTTTCAAAATTGAAAAAGGCAAATTTGTTGTTGCCGGAAACATCCCCAAACCATCTAGGTACTATCTGCAGGTTGAGAAGAGAACCCGAGTGGAGTTTTATGCTGAAAATGCCAGAATGACACTTAAGGGACATGCCGACTCTATGGGGAGGTCCGTTATAAAAGGGGGAGAGACTCAGACTCTTTATTCTGAATTCAGAAGGAGAGTAAAAGAGCTGGCCATAAAACATAAAGTGGATGACCTGAGAAAGGAGTTGTACATGAAAACCGCAGAACGCGATATAGAGATCACCAGATTATTAGGTAAATACGACGATGATGTATATCAACTTCAGATCGATATTATCAAGGAGAATCCAAAAGCATATTATTCAGTAAAATTGGTCCAAGAGTTGTCCAGAGAAAAAAACGCAGTGGAGATTGAAAGATATCTTAATCTGCTAGATAAGAAGTTCGCCGACTATTCAGAGGTTGTGCGTCTGCGTGAATATCTTAAGCAGCTTAAGCCAATAGAAGCAAGGGTAGACTCCTTATTATCTGGTGCACACAACCTATCATACAAGGTAGATGAAAGTTTTGTTTGTAAGGAGCACAACAATATTGTGTATCTGTCTGTACTGTCAAATGGTAATGTTTGTGCGCTAAAAAAAGATGGAAGGGTGCTTATTATAGATTCCTGCGGAAAAATGGTAAAAGAGTTCAATTCGAAAATAAATAAACCGACAGCCATCGCTGTTGACAAATCAGATAACATTTATGTGCTTGGATCAATTTATGGGAAAAAGAGAGTTGAATCAAGGGGAAGGAATAAAGAGATTGAAGTGCCGACAGGAGTAAGCTGTGTTGTTTTCAACACAAAAGGTTCAAAAATCCGCGATCTTAAACTGGAGATTATAGCGAGTGCAACAGGAGCAAAGGTTTTTGAGAATAATCTAATTGTTGCTGATTCTAAAAAATGGTTGATAGTTGTTTTTGATGCTGAAACCGGAATAAAAAAATCGGCAATAGAAAATCTTTATACATGCTGCGGCATATTGGATTTCTGCGTTCGTAAGGAGAACGAAATACTGGTTGCAAACCTGGCATCTTTCAGGGTGGACGGATTCGACTATTCCGGTAAGCGGCTCTACTCCTTCGGCCAACGAGGGAACACTATCAATGACTTTCATGGTTGCTGCAATCCTGTAAGTGTTGCATTCTTATCGAACGGTGGTATTGTAACTGTCGAAAAAGACCCGTCCCGTATAAAAATTTACAGCAAGGAGGGAGCAAAGGTAGTTGAAGGTATAGATGAATTAGTCAAAGGATGTGCCTATATACCAATAGTAACAGATAAGCGGGATAACGTCTATCTTGCCTCTTATGCCGGAGGACTTATCAAATGTGTTCCGTCAAAAAGGGGGGCACAATTCTAAAACTGGATACACCGGTTCGCTGAACCCATACTTCCTGTAGAGTTTCTCCCCGTCCTTTGTGGTGTGCAGAGAAATTTTACTGATACCCCGTTTATGGGCCTCGTCTATAAGTTGTTTAAGTATAAGCGCAGAAATACCTTGCCTTCTGGCTTGAGGTATCGTATACATATTCAGAATATCTCCTTCCAGGTATAACGATTGATTGAAATCGCCGGGAATTTTCTTTATTACCATGGCGCCAAAGCTGAGAATTTCGCCTTGAAAAACGGCCATGTATGCAAAAAATCGCTTTTCTGCCAGGGCCTCTTTAAAATATAAGCTAAGATCTTCGCTAAGTTTTTTCTGATACTCTGCCGATTGTTCCCCCTGCAATTCAGTGAGGTATGCCATCCTGTATCTAGTCAGAAGTTCTACCTCTTCAGGTCCTATTTCCTTTATCTCGAGTGCTGTTAAATCAATTTTCATAGCGTTGTTTTAGATTTCCCGCACATAAAGGTATAATTTTTTCCGATTATCTCGGATTGCCGCCTGCAGGTCTCATTCTTCTCTGATTTTCCGGATCGGCTTCAAATTTTGTTCTGTAGGTTTTATATTTCTCGGCACCAAGAACGCCTTCGATTTTCTTTTGCAGATCTACGCGAAGCTTAGTGAATTTCTCTCTGTCATCCCTTGCAGATGTGCCCTCTTTCAGGAAATCGTCAAAAACTTTATGAAGTTTAATGCTGTCTTCTTTTGTAATAGGCACATATTTAACTATTTCTGCAATTCTTTCTTTAGCAAATGTTGCAGGATCCATTTGACGTCTTTGAGCGGGTTGTAGCTGGGCATAAACACCAGTTGCAAACAGTGCAAGAGTGATGATAAAAACTAATTTTTTCATGATTTTATTATTTATGAATTTACCATTTGACAACAATTAGTTTAAATGGTTTAACACTCATAAAAACTTAGACATAAAAATCATACAGTTAAAAATAATTTAAACTATTAAAAATAGTTTGCAAACTAAAAAAAATAGTTTAAATTTGTTTCGAAATTAAAAAATAGTATCTGTATTATGGATAAGCTAACTGCTAAGGAAGATGAAATAATGACCTTTTTTTGGGAAAAAGGGGCAATGCATGTGAAGGAACTGATAGAACTCTACCCCGATCCTAAACCGCATTTCAACACAATCTCAACAATGGTTAGGACACTCGAGGCAAAAGGATTTCTCGCCCACAATAAATTCGGCTATACATACCAATATTATCCGATAGTCACTCCGGGAGAGTTCGGAGAGGGGAAACTAAGTGGTGTTATAGACAAGTATTTTGAGAATTCTTATCTCGATGTAGTATCGGCCTTTGTAAAGAAAGACAAGATTCAACTGGAAGAGTTAAAAATGTTGGTGGAAGAGATTGAAAAAGCTAACAATAGTAAGAAATGATACTATTTCTTTCATATCTTTTAAAAGTAGGAGCTTGTATAGTCGCTTTCTATCTGGCTTATATGGCCCTGTTATCCAAAGAGACCTTTTTTAAGCTAAGTCGTTTTGTTCTGCTTCTATCGGTTATCTTTTCGATAGTGCTGCCTGTCTGGACAATGACAATTACTAAAGAGATTGTCGCAACACAAGAGTTCCAACAGAATATAGAGGTAAGTAATTTAACAGAACCAATGCAATTTAACCCAGATAGCCATAGCAATAATTGGACTGACATCTTACCAATAATTGGACTGGGCTTATATATTTTAGGTGCACTATTATTTTTTACCCGCAATATATTTGGAATAATGCAGATTTACAGAATAATGAGGCGTTCCAGACGTGAAGTTACTGCCGACTTAAAAATTTTTATTGTCAGAAAAGCAATAATTCCTTTCAGTTGGTTCCGCAACATAATAATTTCCGAAGAGGATTATGCAAAAAACAGGGATATTATAATTGAGCACGAAAAGGCTCACATGAGGCTTAAACATGGATATGATTTACTGTTTATTAATCTTATAGCCATTTTTCAATGGTTTAATCCGGTAATCTGGCTCTTACGAAAGGAACTTATTTCCATTCACGAATATCAGGCAGATAGCAGGGTAATCAACAAAGGCATCGATGCAAAAAAATATCAATATTTATTAATCTCTAAAGGGACCACTCAATGTATTTCTATACCGGTAGTGAATCACTTATGCAGTGGAAACTTTAAACAAAGAATTAAGATGATGCTAAAAAAACAATCAAATCCACATAACGCAATAAAAGTATTGCTGTTAATTCCATTGCTGGCTGGTGCCGTCTCGGTATTTGCAAAAACTGAATGTGTGGAAGTTACTCCCGAGGCTAATGCCTCTGAGAACAGTAATATCGCTGCCATGGCTCAAAATCTCCAAAAACAAGATGGATTTATATATTTTGTAGATGGAAAAGAGGTGAGTGTAGATGTCATTAAAACAATGAGTATTTCGGACCTTTTTAGTTATAAGATATACAAACGAGATGAAGCAGTTGAAAAATTTGGAGAAAAAGCCAAAAATGGAGCGGTTGACATTATAACCCGGGCAGGAAGAGATATTCCAAAGCCGCCAAAAGACTCAAAAGTGAAGAGAGATCAGGTTCTTATAATCACAATTAATAGTGACGGCAGTTATCTCTTAGGCAAATGGTCCGATCATTCAAGCGATGACAACATGACAAATGCAACTAAGAGCAATATCGAAACAGTAATTAAAGAGATAATACCAAGAATGAAATATCCAAAAGATTCTGTTATTGTTTCAATCAAGTTTGAGAACCAAGTATCTTTATTAGAAAGGTTTGAAAAACTCTCGCCGCTTGAGGATGTATTTAAGAATAATGGGATAAAGAACATCTCTGTGCAAATCTATGAAAACGATTCAAAAAAATATCAGAAAGCAAAAGTTTCACCAACAATACAGAATCAAGAGTTATCCAACTTTAAGATTTTGATAGAGTCAACAAATGGTGACATCAAACTTACTGGTATAAAGGGTTGTGCGTTTAAAGAACTCACGTTCAAATTGAATGATGAAAACTCACAAGCTGTTGACCAATTTGGCATGAGCACTTTAGATAGAGACAAGCCTTTAAAAGACAAGAATTTGGCCAACTTCCTGTTTGTACTCAAGAAAACAAAAAAGGGACTTGCTTTAAAGGGGATAGAAGGAACTTCTTGGAAAGAATTAAGTTTTAACAGCACAGAAAATAAATGTTATCAGTTAATTGATCAGAATGGGATGCAGAATATATCAACGATAGATTCTAAAAGAAACACAAACAGTGATTCAAAAATTGGTAACAAAAATGACATATTCTCTAAATCTTCGGAATCAGCAATTCTCAAATTTGTATTTAATAATATGATATACCCTCCTGAAGAAAAAAAATCTGCAGACTCCGTGAATTTATACGTAATAGTAAGAATTGACAATGGAAGGTTAATAGAATGTAAGTTTCATACAACAAAAGAGGGAGTCAAGGTTCCTCTCTTGGGCGAGTTGCGAATTTACGCATTCAAATCCGGTGTTAATGATGTGCCTGAAATAAAGGTAGATAGTGAACATACAGCTTTAAAAAATGAGATTCTTCGAATAGTGAATAAACTTGCTGGTCTTCAGATACCTGAATGGAAAGACAAATGTGTTGAATTTGCTCTGCCATTAAGATTTTTTGTAAGATAACACGAGCCAGTTAAGTGGGGTATTGATCTGATTATTAAGGTCTCTTAACTAAATTATTAAGAGGCCTTAATACTATATTGATGATAAAATATATTTCCATAACCA
>Ga0074195_1000768_pt1 | contig 55717 bp, 52 predicted proteins | sample EPASupsiteHSE623_FD_64525 | JGI IMG/M metagenome (GOLD analysis project Ga0074195, IMG submission 64525) | Bioremediated contaminated groundwater from EPA Superfund site, New Mexico - Sample HSE6-23 | ecosystem: Environmental > Aquatic > Deep subsurface > Groundwater > Contaminated ...
GTCGATAAGGCGGGTTTCGATAAGATCCTCATATTTCTCGGTGGCAGCGTTGAAGCCCATGGGACCTTCCAGGTTCTTGACGTGCTCAACGATGACCGAACCCTCGCGACCGGCATTGGCGGCGATCTGGCGGACCGGCTCCTCAAGTGCGCGACGGATGATGTTGATACCCAGGGCCTGCTCGCCTTCGAGTTTGAGGGTATCAAGCACCTTGAGGCAACGGAGGTAGGCAACGCCGCCGCCGGGAACAACACCCTCCTCGACTGCAGCGCGGGTGGCGTTGAGCGCATCCTCAACACGAGCCTTCTTCTCCTTCATCTCGACCTCGGTGGCCGCACCGACGTTGATAACCGCGACACCGCCGATCAGTTTAGCCAGACGCTCCTGCAATTTCTCGCGATCGTAATCGGAGGTGGTGTCCTCGATCTGGGCGCGAATCTGCTTCACACGGGCGGCCAGTTTCTCTTTGTCGCCGGCGCCGTCGATGATGGTGGTGTTGTCCTTATCGATCACAATGCGCTTGGCGGTGCCCAGGTCATTGATCGTGACGTTTTCCAACTTGATGCCCAGATCTTCGGTGATGACTTGGCCGCCGGTGAGAATGGCAATATCCTCAAGCATGGCCTTACGGCGATCGCCGAAACCGGGAGCTTTGACAGCGGCGACGTTGAGGGTGCCACGCAGCTTGTTGACAACCAGTGTGGCCAAAGCCTCACCATCCACATCCTCGGCGATGATGCATAGCGGTTTACCCATCTTGGCAACGGATTCGAGAATCGGCAGCAGATCCTTCATACTGGAAATCTTCTTCTCGTTGATCAGGATGAGCGGCTCGTCCATGCTCACTTCCATCCGCTCGGGATCGGTGACGAAGTAGGGGGAGAGATAGCCGCGATCGAACTGCATACCCTCGACTACATCCAGCGAGGTCTCCATGGATTTGGCTTCCTCGACGGTGATGACGCCTTCCTTGCCGACTTTGTCCATGGCCTCGGCGATGATGTTGCCGATGGTCTCGTCGTTGTTGGCGGATATGGTGCCAACCTGGGCAATTTCCTTCTGCTCCTTGGTGGGGCTGGCGATCTTGCCGAGTTCGGCAACAATGGCGGCCACAGAAGCGTCGATGCCGCGCTTGATCTCCATCGGGTTGGAACCGGCGGCAACAAGCTTGGCGCCTTCGGTATAGATTGCCTGAGCCAGAACGGTGGCGGTGGTAGTGCCGTCGCCGGCGACATCGGAGGTCTTGGAAGCGACTTCCTTGACCATCTGGGCGCCCATGTTCTCGAATTTATCTTTGAGTTCGATCTCTTTGGCAACGGTAACGCCGTCTTTGGTGATTACCGGTGCGCCAAAGGATTTCTCGATGAGCACGTTGCGGCCTTTCGGGCCAAGTGTCACCTTCACGGCGTTGGCCAAGGCATTGACGCCGGCCAGCATTTTCTCGCGGCCCTTGCCGCCATATTTCAATTCTTTTGCAGCCATATTCTTATCTCCTTAATAAACGAATGGATTGATATCTTTTCTTACGCCTGAACCACACCAAGGATATCATCCTCGCGCATAATAAGAAAATCCTCGCCATCGAGTTTGACTTCGGTGCCGCCGTATTTGGAGAACAGCACGCGATCGCCCACGGCGACATCGATGGCAACACGCTCGCCTGCGTCGTTGAGCTTGCCAGGGCCAACGGCCACGATCTCACCCTCGGCCGGTTTCTCCTTGGCCGAGTCGGGGATGATAATGCCGCCAGCGGTTTTCTCCTCTCCTTCCAATCGCTTGACCAAGATGCGGTCATTCAATGGACGAATCTTCATAAACATTCCTCCTTTTTCATGTTTTAATAATTGATCGATAGATAAACGTTTGAGCCGATGGGGGGTAGTTTGGCTGTCCAACGCTCGGCCCAAACCGCGTTAAATGGACAAAAACGAAGCTTCAGTCTTCAAACTGCGCAAAACAATAGGATCGGATCTTGAAAAATCAAGGGCGGGTCGAGCGAAAAAAATAATCGCTCAACCCGTTGAAATGATATCACTAAACGGAAGGAGTTTTGAATATCGGCCAGGCTTCAGCCCACCCGAACACGCCATTTGTGCGGGTCTTCCCGGTACCCGAATTGCAGCGCCTGCAACTCTTCGAACAGCCGTGCGGCCAACTCACCGGTGGCGCCATTGTTGAGGAGGATGTGTTGCCCGCGGTAGCACAGTTCACCGACCGGAGAGATAACCGCGGCCGTTCCCGTCCCAAAACTTTCCTGCAGCGATCCGTCTTTTCCGGCGGCAATGACCTCGTCGATGGTGATGCGGCGTTCGCTGACAGGATATCCCCAGTCGCGTGCCAACTGCAACACGGAATCCCTGGTAATCCCCGGTAAAATCGAACCCTCCAGCGGCGGGGTGATCAGCTCGCCCTTGATCAGGAAAAAGATGTTCGAGGTGCCGACCTCCTCGATATACCGGCGTTCGACCGCATCCAGCCACAAAACCTGGGTGTAGCCCTTGTCGTGGGCCTCGACCTGCGCCTTGACGCTGGCCGCATAATTGCCGGCGGTTTTGGCGTCGCCGACGCCGCCCGGCACCGCCCGCACATATTTATCCTCGACATAGATTTTGGTCGGACTGAAACCCTCGGCATAGTAAGCGCCAACCGGACAACTGATGATGAAAAACAGGTATTCTTCCGCTGGACGCAGCCCCAGCGCCGGTTCCGTGGCAATCATGGTGGGGCGGATATACAGGGTCGCTCCCGGCGCTCTCGGCACCCATTCCTGATCGAGATACACCATGGCGCGCAGGGCCTGCAGGACGCGTTCCTGCGGAAAGCGGGGCATGCACATCCGCAGCGCCGACTGGTTCATGCGGGTGAAATTATCCTGGGGCCGAAAAAGAAAAATTTGATCGTCCTTGCCTCGATATGCCTTCATACCCTCGAAAATGGCCTGGCCGTAATGAAACACCATGGCCGCGGGATCCATGGCAAAGGAATGGTACGGCTCGATGGTGGCATCGTGCCAACCGTGTTGCCGATTCCAGCGCATGGTGAACATGTGATCGGTAAAAAATTGCCCGAAGCCCAGCTTGCCTTGGTCCGGTTTTGGTTTCAGCTGATCGGACGACGCCTTCTGCAGCGTTACTTCAAGGTCCTGATTGAACATCTTTCCACCCTGTTGTCGCCGGTTTGATGCCACCGGGTTCCATTTCGTTTTCATTCATAGACGCATCGGGTACGCCCGGCCTGACCGAGGTTGTACCGCCGCCCATCAACGCGTTCGCCTCCTGACGCTCCTTAGGGGGGATGCCGGAGCCTGCGCCTAGACATCGCGTTAACTGGGTGAAGATACTCTATTGACTGCCCGGACACAAGCAGTACTCCAAGTTTCAGGCAAATTGCAACGGGCCTGAAATGTTTGGGATAGAAAGGAAGGAGGGAGGATGAACTCAGCGAAAAGGGGCGAATTTTTCTCGTTGGCGGACCAAGATGCAAACACAGCTCCGCCAACGGCACGAAAAGGGAGAGATGTTCCGAACGTGCCGTTGACCGAGCCGGACAACCCTCACTATTCGGATGCTGCGCCGAGAAAGCGATAAATCAGCGCGCCCACGACCGCCCCGGCTATCGGGGCAATCCAAAACAGCCACAACTGGGCAAGAGCCCAGTCGCCGACATACAAGGCCACCCCCAGACTCCGGGCTGGATTGACCGAGGTGTTGGTGACCGGGATACTGATCAGATGGATGAGGTCAAACAGAGGCCGATCGCAATCGGCGCCATGCCCTGTGGCGCCCGCTGATCGGTGGCGCCGAGAATCACAAGCAGGAACATCATGGTCAGGACAACCTCGGCAACCAGTGCGGAGAAGAGGGAATATCCCCCGGGCGAGTGGGCGCCGTAGCCATTGGAGGCGAATCCGGCCGCCAGATCGAACCCCTCCTTGCCGCTGGCAATCAGATACAATACACCGCCGGCGAGAATGCCACCCGCCACCTGCGCGGCGATATAAGGCGCCAGCTGGCTTACTGGAAACCGACCGCCAACCCACAATCCCACCGAAACCGCCGGGTTGAGATGACAACCCGATATATGCCCGATGGCGTAAGCCATGGTCAGGACGGTGAGGCCGAAGGCCAGCGACACTCCAAGCAACCCAATCCCAACCTCGGGGAATGCCGCCGAAAGGACGGCACTGCCACATCCACCAAAAACCAACCAAAATGTACCGAACGTTTCTGCAACATACCTTTTCATTCGTTTTTCCTCCTTGTTATGGCTCACGGGGCATCAAAAATACGATAAACTAGACATAAACAGGAACGCCGCGGAAGTACAATAACCTTCCGGTAAAGAACGAAAAAACAAAAAAGCAGCTTGTTGTAAGAAAGAAGAATCCGCTAGGCCAGAAGCGCCCGCAGGCGCCGAAGGTTCTCGACATCCTCACGCAAATCCGGGCCCTTGTCGGTTTCCAGGGTCATGGGATGGTTGCGAAAACGGGGATCGTTGAGCAGACAGCGAAAACCTTCCAAACCAATCCGTCCCTCGCCGATGTGCGCATGCCGATCGACCCGACTGCCGCACTCTTTCACCGAATCGTTGAGATGCAGAAAGTTGACGCGACGAAAATCGATGGCCTGTTCCAATTGAACGAGGGTCTGTTCGTACATCGCGGCGGTGGTCAAATCGAAGCCGGCGGCGAAAATATGGCAGGTGTCGACGCAGACGCCGACATGTCCGGGATAACGGCTGCGCCCCAGCAACCAGCCCAACTCCTCGAATCGGCTGCCTAAAGCGGTTCCTTGACCGGCGGTCGTTTCCAGCAAAATTTGCAGATCCCCGTCGAGCGCGCCCGAGCGTTCGAGCGCCAGATCGAGATGATGCGCCACTCGTGCCAGGCCTGCTTCGATGCCTGCGCCGCCGTGACTGCCTGGATGGATCACCACGAAGCCGATGCCCAACAGCTGGCAGCGACGCAACTCCTCGACAAAAGCGGCTACCGATTTCTCCGCCTTGTCCGCTTCGCCGGCTGCAAGGTTGATCAGATACGACGCATGGGAGGCCACCGGCATCCCGCCACTTCGCTGCCATCGCTCCCGAAACAACTGAATATCCTCGGGATGCAGAACGGGCGTTCGCCACTGGCGCTGATTGGCGGTAAAGATTTGCAGCGATTCGCCGCCAACCTGCTCGATCCGGTCAAAGGCCAAATGAAGACCGCCGGCGATGGATTGATGGGCACCGAGCAGCGGCATCAGCGTGTTCCCAGCAGCCAGAGAGTACGCATCACATCTTCCATTGCCGTTCCAGGTATTCCAGGCCGTCGTGGTTGGTCAAATCGAGTTGGATCGGGGTCACCGAGATATAGGCGTCGCGTATGGCCTGCTCGTCGGTGTCGTCGCCGCCGGACCAATGCACGGTGCCGCCGCCGATCCAGTAATGCTTGCGCCCCCAGGGATCGAAAGTCTCCTGGATGGCGTCCCGGTACAGCCGTCGACCCTGGCGGGTGAAACGGATGCCGTGGATCTCGCCGGCAGGGAGGGGTGGAATGTTGATGTTGAGTAACGAGTTGGGCGGCAGATGCATGCTCAGGGCCATGGAGGCCAGCTTCCAGGCGACCGCCGCCGTCACCTCGAAATCGTAGGGAGGGATGCCGCCAAGCGAAAAAGCCAGTGAGGGGATGCCGTACATGGTGCCCTCGATGGCGGCCGATACCGTCCCCGAATAGCTGATGTCGTCGCCCAGATTGGCGCCGGGATTGATCCCGGAGACGAGAAGATCGGGTTTGCGCCGCAATATCTTGTTGATGGCGATGGTGACGCAGTCGGTGGGGGTGCCGTCGATGGTATGGATGTGCGTGTCCAACTGCACCACCCTGAGCGGCCGGTTCATGGTCAGGGAATGGCTGACCGCCGAGTTGTCCCGTTCGGGCGCGACGATCACCGCCTCGCCGAGCGAGCTTACGGCCTCATGCAGGGCACGGATGCCCGGCGCATGAACGCCGTCGTCGTTGGTCACCAGAATAAGCGGCTTGTGCATGGTTAGGTTATTTAGGTCGAATGTTGTCGAATGCCTGCCTGAACTCGCCGATTCGTCGGGCATTGACCCCCAAATCGCCGATCCCGGATCGAGAGGCGGAGCGCAGATCGATCCGACTGCCGGAGCCGGTGGCAGCGATACGAATGACAATATCGTCAATGAAACCGAAGAGTAGGCTCCTTTCCACAGCCTCGATCACTCCCTCGCTGGGAGCTTGCCCGGTAATCCGCCAGCCCAACTTCTCCGCTGTGGCGCGGCTGAGCGCGAAGGCTTCCGCCGGTGTCATCGGGACGATCAAGGGGACCATATCGGGATAAGCTGCATGTTGCAGGTCTGCGGCGGTTTTACCTGGATAGTCGACGGAATTGTCACCCGGACGGCGCAATTGCTTGGCTACGCGAAAAACGGGCGGATTGTCGGTATCGGTGGAGATGTCGTTGATCGGCGGCGCGTTTGCCCCCTGTATCCCCATCAACAGGACACCGATAAGAAACGGCAAGGACAGAGCGGTCGCAAGGAGGCAGGGTCTGCCGCCATCCCACCGGCCCGCACGCATGCGCAGGAAAAGAAGCAGCAAGCTGAAAAAACCGGTTGACAACACCGCCCCAACAGCCACGGCAAACAGCACCAACGCCGGCCGCCACGGCAGCAGCGAGGTTCTGAAGCCAAGCACCGCAACTCCGGCCATGAGCAACCAGAGGGACTGCAAGGGCAACAGCCACCGAGTTCGATTCCGCATCAAGCGTCACGCTCCTTACAATATTCCCAGACAACCGCGCATCCCTCTGCAGAAGGACGCCACGAAAAAACTCGACGACGCCTTGAACCCGCGATTGCTTCCACGTATAATTGACCTGCCGGCGTTTTACCTCGCCGTTCGAGCACCCAAGCCGTGAGCGGCATGGCAAGACCCAAGGACAAGTTCGCAACTGGCAACGATCATGAATAATAGCAAAGGCTCACTCATCCTGAAAGCACTTTCCCCTTCCGCCGACGAGGCGCTCCTGACCGCGTATCTTGAAAAACGGGCCAAAAGCATTCCTCCGGAAAAAATTCCCGCCCTGCTAAAAAACCTGCCGGTCATTCTGAGCCGCAATGTTGCCGAGGAAACCGGGCAACTGGTCATTCGCCGCCTGGAAGAGCTGGGCGCCGAGGCCCTGTTCATCCCTGTCCAGGAAAGCGATGACAGCGAAGCGCTGCTCACACCGGCAAACGAACCGGCCGATGCCGCCAGTCTCCTCCAGAGCAGGCCGACGGTGCGTAAAAGCAGAAACCCCGGATACACCTGGAAGCAATTCAACAGAGAATTCCTCATCATCCTGTCGATGCTGACGATCGCCTGGGCGTTCAATTACACCATCGCCTCCCAATATCTGCTCCTCGGTCTCTACACGCTGCCGGCAGTCCTGTCCGCCTATCTCTTCGGCCGCCAGCAGGCCGTGCTGACCGCCTTCGCCAGCATGCTTCTCGTTGGCCTGGTGAGCTATTTCAATCCGGGCCGCTTCGACCCTATCTCCTTCGTGGGGGTTGGCGGCGACAACCAGTGGTACCATATAGTCTCCTGGAGCTGCATCCTACTCGTCACCGCCTATGCCATGGGCACGCTGTACGAACGCAACAAAACCCGCATGCGGGAGCTGCGCCAGACCTATCAAGGGTTGTTGACCATCCTTCGCCACCTCCTCGTGCAGGATGAGGACGAGGAGAACCACTGCTTTCGCGTCTCGATCTACGCAACCCGGATAGCGATGTATCTGGGACTGGAAAAAGAAGAAATCGAGGATATCCGCTCGGCGGCGCTGATGCACGATCTCGGCAAGCTCCAAATCAGCCGCAACATCCTGCGCAAGGCGGTTCGCCTCAATCGAGACGACCGGTCGTTTCCCATAACCACAAAATCGTACGAACCGCTCCTCCGAGGCTCCATCGGTGGAGTTCTGCCCATGCTGCTCGGTCACCATGAACAGTTCGAGAATGCCCGCGATCGAATGCCCATCCCCCTAGGGGCACGCATCCTGGCGGTTGCCGATGTATACGATACCCTGACCATCGGTGGCCCCGAACGGAAGGCTTTGACGCCCGAGGCCGCAAAAGAGCAAATCGTTGCCGGCTCCGGCACCGAGTTCGATCCGGAAGTGGTCAAAGCCTTTGTCAGCGCATTCGACCGAATGGAGATGGAACTGCCCAACATCATGTTGTGAGAGGTGCATGCCGAGGCCCCGGGCAGGCGATCACCTGGCGTCGCTCCAACGCTGGCTCCTGAATTTCTCAATCTGCCCTTGATAATAGGCCCGATGCTCCGGGTCCAGACGGATCGCCCTGTACTCCAAAGCCACGGCTTCCTCGATCAATCCATTTGCCCAATAGGCCGTGGCCAGGGTATCGAGGATAAAGCCGCGCTCCTTGAGAAGGAGCGCTGTCCGCGCCAGCATCAGGGCGCGTTCCGGATTGCGGAGTGCTTTCTCTTGAGCGGTGAGCAGCAGCCAGGCAAGATTGTTGTTGATTTCGGCACTCGTCGGCGTGAGCTGCAAGGCTTTTTCGTAGGCATCCACCGCCTTTCGCTCCAGCTTGCGGCTTTGCAGGAAATCGCCGAGATACAACAACCAAAGGCTGTTGTCCGGCTCCTGCCGCACCTTCTGCAGCAGCACAGCTTCGGCATATTTCGTTTCGTACCCCTCGGACAGTTTGTCGACATCGATCCGCGACAGACCGAAGGTCGCCAAGCCAATGCACAGACAGTAGCCCACCAGACCGAGACGGAGCTTGCGGTCGTGCCGGGAAACCAGGCTGCGGTCACGTTCGCAGCGCGCGAGGAAATCGATCCGCTCGCCAATGCCGAAATGATGCCAGTTCTTTTCGTCCCGGTTGCCGCCACCGAGCAGGGCGATCTTCTCGAACGACCGAATCAACGGCCAACCGGTCCCTTGGGCGCGAAAGACATAGGCATCGGCCTGCCGCTCGAAATTGCGGATAAAGGCACCGAAAACAAACCGGAAATAGAGCACCATCAACAGCAAAAGGGGAGCGGTTGCAAGCACCCCCAGCAAATTCTCCGGTGCAAACGGCAAATGGGGCAGCATGCGGTAAAAGAGATCGCTGGAAAGAATGAGGTAGGGTAAGGTTTTTGCGGCTGCCCCGGCAAACAAGCTAAAACCGAGGAACAAGACTATGTACAGCACCAGGTGCAAATGCTTGACATGGCCAATCTCATGGGCCAAAACGCTGTCCAGCTCCTCTTCACTCAAGGCCTCAAGGAGCGCTGGCGTGATCATCAAATAGCGTAGTTGTGGCACGATTCCCATGATGCCCGCGGTCAAGACCTGCCCCTCGAAGAGCGGCCAGAAATAGATTTCCGAATGAAAACCTTGGGATCGGCAAAAGGCCTGCAGTCGATCCCGAAGCGGCCCCGGCGGCAGCGGCGTGCACCCCCAAAGCGAACGGACCAGCGGCGGGAAGGCCACGACAAGAAACAAGAGAAAGAGGACATAGAGGGCGATGTCGCCCCAGGGCGAATGGAAAAGCGAGGTCACTCCAGGAAGAGGAACGGCGCGGAGCCCATCGAAGAGCAACGAGAGGATCAACCACGGCAGGACGATGGGCAAGTTGGCCTTGATGTTGGACCTGACAAACGCATACGAGGTGTAGGTGCGTTGGAAAATCTGCTGATAGCGGTGCCGGGCCGCCCGCCACATGAGAACAAGCAATAGGAAGAAGCACCCTAGACCGGCGATATCGACCAGTGCGGGGACACGGCCGCCAAGGGACAGGGGGCCGAGATAGTATTTGAAGTCCAGGAGATAAACATATCCCACGAACACGAGCACCGCGAGAATCGATATCTTTTTCTCCACGGCAAAATACGCGGTGGGTCCGGAGTTCGCCCGTGCATACATCCGGGAGGCAACCCGGGCAAAACCCCAGGCCGTCACCACGAAGACGGCCAAAGCCACAAGCGGTGGCAGCGCTGGCTTGGCCGACGGGGTATTCGTGGAGAAAACGAAGATAACCACCAAAAAGTAGAGAAGATTATTATACAGCATCGAATGACCCGCCACCCTCCTTCGCGGCCGACACATCGCCAAACTTGCGTTCAGCGTCAAGGGAAGAGTCCCTCTTTGACCTTGCACCGTATGCATGCCTTGCCCACTATGCCAGAATCGTTGCTGCGGCTGTAGGCTTTTCTCGGCCGGCGTCTCGTTTTTCGGGAAAATTGCGAAAATATGTTGACCTTTTTCGATTCCTTGATATTATATTAAGTTTACCGTATCGTCTGGGCCTATAGCTCAGTTGGCTAGAGCCACCGGCTCATAACCGGTCGGTCCCTGGTTCGAGTCCAGGTGGGCCCACCATTTTCCGGAAGGATGGAGCGAATCTTCCCTCGACGCCGTCCACAACGATTGCCTGACATTGAAAACATCGAGCAGTTCCCAGCAACCCGTGCTGACACATCAATGGGGCATAGAAATACATGCCTGAGAAGAGGTACATCTCCCAAAGGATGTGCCTCTTTTTCTTTACAGAGTAACAGCGTGCCTACAGTCCGAGATTTCCTCACCATTCTCCAGCACATCACCCCGGACAACCTGGCCGAGGAGTGGGACAACGTCGGCCTTCTTGTCGGCGATCCGCAACAGCCGACGCACCGCATCCTCCTGGCGCTCGACCCTACTTGTTCCCTGATCGACCAGGCCCAAGCCGGCGGTTACGACTTGATCATCACCCACCACCCCATCATTTTCCGTCCCCTGAAAACACTCCGCACCGACAGACCCATCGGCAGATTCATCGGCTCCGCCGTCTCCAGCGGCATCAGCGTCATCGCCTGCCACACCAATCTCGATTCGATCCAGGGCGGGGTCAGCGATCATCTCGCCCAAGCCCTCGGCTTGGTGGACACCAAACCCATCGTCCCGTCGCGCAAGGGGTGCGATCTCGATTGCGGCCTCGGCCGTATCGGAGCGTATCCGACGCCGGTGAGCGCCGAAGCGTTTCTTGCGAAACTTCGAATGGCTTGTAGACCGCCGTGGATACTGGAGGCCGGTCCCCGTCCCGACCGCGTGGCGACCGTCGCCGTGTGCGGTGGCTCGTGCTCCGATTTAGCCGAGATGGTCCGGGACCTCGGGGCCGACGTCTTTGTCACCGCCGAGGTGAAACACTCGGTGGCCTGCTGGGCCTCGGACGCTGGCCTTTGGTTGCTGGATGCCGGCCACTTCGCCACCGAAAGCCCGGCCATGACCCTGTTCAGGGACACCTTGCAGCAACAGGCCGCCGACCGTGCGTGGGACGTGGTCATCGACACGGCTCCCCAGCAACCGCCCCTGCGCCTGACATGAATCGCATCGCACGAGCATACGGTCAACCGGCCAATATCCGCCTGCCGGAACCAGTCACCACCCTTTTCCCAATGCACCATTCTTTCCATCTTTGCACCCTTAGACCTACCGATTGAGGAGCCCATCATTGAAAGAGGAAATACTCAAACTCATCAAATTGCAGACGATCGACAGTGAAATTGCCGGATTCGACCATGCCATCGCCAAGCATAAGGCGATCGTCACCGGCCGCGAGCAAGCCTTAGCCGAAAAACAGGAAGCTATCGCCAACCTCCGCACCAAAATCGCCCTGCTCAACCAAAAACAACTCGAGACCAAGGCCGAGCACGACGATGCCGGCGCACGGGTCAAGGATAGGCAGAACAAAATGATGCAGGTCCAGACCAGTCGTGAGCACCAGGCACTGCTCAAGGAAATCGAGGAGAACAAAAAGCTGGTCAAGGAGACGGAGGACCGCCTCCTGCAGTTCCTCGAACAGATTGAGCTGCTGGAAAAGGAGGTCGAGGCCCTGAATAACCTCTGCACCGGCGAACAGCAGTTGCTCGCGGAAGAAATCGAGAGCGTCGACCAGGAGATTCAACGGATCGATCAGGCAAAACAATCCGTCGCCAGCCAGCGCGAGGCCGAGGCCGCAGCGCTGCAAGCTCCCTATCTCAAGCGCTACACCATGTTACTCGCCAAGCGCGACGGACTGGCGGTCGTTGCGGTGCAGGATAATGTCTGCCAGGGGTGCTACATGGCCCTGCCGCCCCAGCAGGTTATCGAAGTGCGTAAGGCGGAAAAATTCAACCTTTGCCCCACCTGCCAGCGCATCCTCTATTACAAGGAAGCCGAGGAAGCCGTTGTCGACAAATGATCTGCTGACGCGGGACCAGATCCTGCGGCGGTTGGCGGACCATCTCGACGACGATACCCTACGCATGCTCTTTCCCGGCCAGCATCCCGAGGGCATCAGGCGGATGCTTATGGACAGCTCACCAAAAGAGAATTCCGCCGCCGAGCGTTGCACGCCTGAGCAAGGGTCAAAGTCGATCGAACAGTCAGCCCGCACGGGCCGCTGCCGTCTCTTCACCGACGGCGCCTCACGCGGCAATCCCGGCCAAGCAGGGGCCGGCGCGGTGCTTTTCTCGGAACAGGGCGAGGAACTGGCCGCCCGGGCCGTTTTTCTGGGCACCTGTACCAACAATGTCGCCGAGTACAAGGCCCTGCTCGTCGGCTTGGAAGAGGCCCGGCGACAGGGATGCGCCGAGTTGGCCATCAGCCTCGATTCCGAACTGATCGTCCGCCAGGTGCAAGGGCGCTACAAGGTGAAAAACGAGGCGCTCCTGCCGCTGTTTCAGCAGGTCCGCGAACGGCTGGCCCAATTCAAGACCTGGTCGATCGCCCATGTGCCGCGGGCGCAGAACGCACGGGCCGATCAGTTGGCCAATCAAGGGATCGACCAACAAAATGATTGAGGGAAAGACTCATCCTTCAACGCACAGCTAAGGGGTGAATGCATGATCGCTCCGGCGCATGCCGGAGAGGAAAGTCCGAACACCATAGGGCGCGGTGGTTCGTAACGCGAACTCCGGGCAACCGGGGGAAAGTACCACAGAAAACACACCGCCGATGGAGCGCGCAAGCGTTTACAGGTAAGGTTGAAATGGCGAGGTAAGAGCTCACCGCCCCCATGGCGACATGGGGGGCAGGGCAAACCCCACCGGGTGCAAGACCAAATAGGGAGGCGTTCGAGGGCGGCCCGTCCAAAGCTTCCGGGTAGGTTGCATGAGGTGCCGGGCGACCGGCATCCTAGTGAAATGATCATGGCCCGCTCTCGAGCGGGAACAGAATTCGGCTTACAATTCACCCCTTTTTTTTTCGTGAACGACACCACCACCCCACTCGCCCCCGCCGGGGTCATCATTCCGGCCGGGGGTACCGGTTCCCGCTTCGGTCATGCCCAACCCAAGCAATTCCTGACGTTGGCGGGGTTACCCATCCTGGTGCGCACCTGCAAAATCTTTCTCGATCTGGAGGAGATGCGCATCGTCGTGGTGGCGGCCCCCGCAGAGTATCTGCAACATACCATCGACCTGCTCCACACCCACCTCCCCCCGGAACACACCGGACGGCTTCTGGTGACGCGTGGCGGCGCGACCCGCCAGGAGTCGGTCGAATCCGGTCTGCGCAGCCTGCCCGCCGAGATCGAACTGGTCCTGGTCCACGACGCAGCCCGGCCCATGGTGGACCGTGCAACCATCCTCCGCTGCCTTAACGGGGCGGCAAAGTTCGGAGCAGTGATTGCGGCTGTCCCCGTCAAGGATACTTTGAAAAAAGTCGAACAGACCGGTATGATTGCAGAAACGGTCGATCGCGCCCATCTCTGGCAGGCACAAACCCCGCAGGCGGCGCGACGGCCGCTGCTGGAGCGGGCCTTTGCCGAGGCGAAGCAAACCCGCTTCGTCGGCACCGACGAGGCTTCGCTGCTGGAAGCAGCCGGAATTCCCGTGCGGGTGGTAGCGGGCAACGAACGTAACGGCAAGATTACCCGGCCCGAAGATTTACGAATGGCCGAAGCCCTGCTCTTGGAGGAATGCGCCATGAAGATCGGCCATGGCTTCGATGCCCACCGGCTGGTTCCCGACCGCAAACTGATTCTCGGCGGCGTCGCCATCGACTATGAACTCGGCCTTGAGGGCCATTCCGACGCCGATGTCGTCGCACATGCCCTGACCGACGCCCTGCTGGGCGCCCTGGGTGCCGGCGACATCGGCCGCCACTTTCCCGACACCGACCCGCGCTACAAGGGAATCGACAGTTTACTGCTGCTGGCAGAGGTGCAAAACTTGGCGGAACAGCAGGGGTATCGTCTGGGCAACGCCGATGTGACCATCGTCTGTCAGCGGCCCAAACTTGCGCCGCATCTCGCCGCGATGCAGGCCCATCTCGCCCGCTGCTGTAAGGTCGATCCCGCGGCAATCAACATCAAGGCAACCACCACCGAAAAAATGGGCTACACCGGACGGGGCGAGGGCATAGCCGCCCACGCCGTCGTTCTTCTGAGGACACATCATGACAGTGAATAAAGAACGACTCGCAGCCCTTTTCACCGAACTCTGCGAAATCGACAGCCCCTCGCGCCGGGAAGGCAACATGTCCCGGCGGTTACAAGAACTTTTCCGGGAACTCGGGGCCGATGAGATTATCGAGGACGATTCGAGCAGCCGCACCGGCTCGGAATGCGGCAACCTGATCGTCCGCTTCCATGGCGACCTTGCGCTCACACCAATCTTCTTCAGTTGCCACATGGATACGGTGCAACCGGCCGAGGGCGTCAGGGTCAAGCGGATCGGCGACCTGTTCACCAGCGCCGGCGACACGGTCCTTGGCAGCGACGACAAATCGGGCATCGCCGCCTGCATCGAGGCCATCCGGGTCATGCGGGAGAACAACCAAGCCTTCCGGCCGGTGGAGTTCGTGATCACCACCTGCGAGGAGATCGGCCTGATCGGCGCCAAGACCTTGGATGTACAACTGGTGCGCGCCAGCGAGGGCTATGCCCTGGATTCAAGCGGTTTTGCCCGGGTGATCACCCATGCCCCGGCCGCCAACCGGGTGAACATCACCATCAACGGGGTGGCCGCCCATGCCGGACTGCATCCGGAATGGGGGGTGAGCGCGCTTATCCTCGCCGCACAAGCTCTCGCCAAGGCACCGCAGGGCCGCATCGACGAGGAAACCACCGCCAATTTCGGCACGATCAGTGGCGGCGCCGCCTCCAATATCGTTCCCGAAACCGTGGTGATCGAGGGTGAGGTGCGTAGCCATTCGATGGAGAAACTCGCGCGGGTCACCGAGGAGATCCGCGAGATCTTCACCGCCACCGTGGCCGCCTGGACCGATCCGACCGGCTCGGCGAAAGGCAACCCATCGGTGGACGTTGCCATCCGTCAGGATTTTCCGGTGATGCAACTGCAACGGGAAGACCGGGTGCTCCGGCGGATTGAGGCGGCCGCCCGGTCGATCGGCATGGAACTGACTTACGAGCGGGCAGGCGGCGGTTCGGATGCCAATATCTTCAACGGTTACGGCCTAGCCACGGCTATCGTCGCCACCGGCATGACCAACGTCCATTCCACCAAGGAGCAGGTAGAGTTGCAAGACATGGTCGATCTGACCCGGTTGCTCGTTGCCCTGTTGACCGAAACCACCTGTTGAGGCGGGCGGTCAATCAAAAAAGATCAGCCCCGGATCGCCGGCCCTGGCCTCGCCGATCACCCGGCACTCCAGCCCATAGCCACGCCGCGCCAGTTCTTCGCGCAGCCACTCGGCCGCGCGCCTCTCCATGGCCAGCAAGAGACCGCCCGAGGTCTGAGGATCGTAGCCGATCATTTCCAGGGAATCCATTTCCGGCAAGCCGGAGCGAACCCATTGCCGATAGAAATCCCGGTTCCGATACGCTCCCTCGGGGATAATGCCCATGTCGGCGAAATCGCGTGTACCAGGCAGAACGGGCAGGCGATTGTGGTCGAGATGGATCGACAGGGCCGATGCCTCGGCCATTTCATGAAGATGCCCAAACAGACCGAATCCGGTGATGTCGGTGCATCCATGGACCTTGGCCCGCATTGCCTCGTTGTCGTTCAGGATCTCCATCGGTAGCCGGTTCAGGATGGCCAAGAGCGTCACCAGTTGCCGTTCCGTCTCGGAATCCGTCAAGCCGCCCTTGATCGCGGTCGAGAGGATCCCGGTCCCCAAGGGTTTGGTAAGCAGCAGCACGTCTCCCACCTGGGCGCCGCCATTGCGCAGAACCCGCCTCGGATGGACCAATCCGGTCACCGACAGGCCGTACTTCAACTCCGTATCCTCGATGGAGTGTCCCCCGACCAGCAGCGCCCCTGCCTCGCGGATGATCGATAGACCACCCTCCACCACCCGACGAAACACCGACGGATCCATGGTCTTGGCCGGACAGGCAAGAATGTTCATGCATAGCAGCGGCCGGCCTCCCATGGCATATACATCGGACAGGGAGTTTGCGGCGGCGATCCGCCCAAAATCATAGGGATCGTCGACGATCGGGGTGAAAAAATCCACGGTCTGAATCAGGGCAGTATCGTCGTTGAGACGGTATACTCCGGCATCGTCGCAGGTCGCGGTGCCCACGAGCAAATTGGGATCCTCGGGCAGTTCAAGCCCGCAGAGTATCCGGCCCAGGTCCCCTGGGCCCAGCTTGGCCGCTCAGCCCGCAGCCTTGACGGTCGCGGTCAGTTTGCAGGAGGGAGTGTTCATCGGTTCACCGTTATTGAAGGTCATATACGCATGCAGTGCAATATTCTTTGACCTTACCCGATATTTTGTTGAAAAAAAACGTGCAATCTGGTTGATAATAACCTTCTTCATACTCGAAGGATTGACAAACGGTCAGGCACAAGGAATCGCTCTTTGTGCCTTTCGATTTTTTGATGCCTCCTGACATTATTGTAGGCAATAGATATGCACACCCCTGCAATTGACCGGCAATGCTCGACAAAACCCCGCCACGAGTGCGGCATCTGCGGGGTTTTCGGTCACCAAGACGCCGCCAAACTGGTGTATTTCGGATTGTACGCCCTCCAGCATCGCGGCCAGGAAAGCGCGGGCATCGTGGTTGGTGACGGCAACAAAGTCCTTATTCACAAAGACATGGGGCTGGTCGCCGACGTCTTCAGCGAACGCACCCTGCAACGCCTCACCGGCCACCTGGCCACCGGCCATGTTCGCTATTCCACCACCGGCGAGTCGAATATCATCAACACCCAGCCGTTCATGGCCACCCACAAAGGCATGCCGCTGAGCGTTGCCCACAACGGCAACTTGGTCAACTCCATCGCCCTGCGACGACACCTGGAGCAGCAGGGCTCGATCTTTCAGACCACCATGGACAGCGAGATCGTCATCCACCTGATGGCGCGTCACATGGACCGAGGACTACAGGAGGCGATCAAAACCACCTTTTCGTGCATCCAGGGCGCCTATTCCCTGCTGCTCATGACCCCGGACACCATGATCGCGGTCCGCGATCCCAACGGTTTCCGGCCGCTCTGCCTTGGCGTGCTCGACAACGGCGCCCATGTAGTCGCCTCGGAGACCTGCGCCCTCGATCTGATCGAGGCCGAGTACATCCGCGACATTGAACCGGGCGAGGTGCTGCTTATCAACAAGCAGGGACTGACCTCGATCTTTCCCTGGGCACCGGCGCGGAAAAGTTACTGCATTTTCGAGCACGTCTATTTTGCCCGGCCAGACAGCGACGTCTTTGGCTTCAATGTCTACGCCGCCCGCAAGCGGATGGGCGAGATTCTGGCCAGAGAGGCCAATATCGCGGCCGACTTCGTCATGCCATTTCCCGATTCGGGCAACTATGCCGCAATCGGCTATTCCAAAGCCTCGGGTATCCCGCTGGAGATGGGGATGATCCGCAACCATTACGTCGGCCGCACCTTCATCCAGCCAACCCAGTCGATGCGCGATTTCTCGGTTCGGGTCAAACTCAACCCAGTGCGTTCGCTGCTCACCGACAAACGGGTGGTGATTGTCGAGGATTCGATCGTGCGCGGCACCACCGGCCGCAGTCGGGTACAATCGCTACGCCGGGCCGGCGCCGCCGAAGTCCACATGGTGGTCAGTTGTCCTCCCACCCGCCATGCCTGCTACTACGGCATCGATTTTCCCTCCAGCTCCCAACTGATCGCCGCCGACAACACCGTCGAGGATGTGCGCGACTATCTAGGCCTGGACTCGCTCCATTACCTCAGCCCCGAAGGTCTGGTGGAAGCCACCGGCTTGAGTCGCGATCACTTCTGCCTGGCGTGCTTCACCGGTGAGTATCCGATCGAACCGGATAAAAATTTCACCAAGGAGGCGTTTACCGGCTGCGGCTGCTGAGATAGCGCTGCCTGCAATGACCGCTCTTGTCATCGATAGCTACCGATGCAGCGGCTGCGCGACCTGCTGCGAAATGTGTCCCGAGGTCTTTGTCCTCAACCCGTTCACCGGTAAAGCAGCATTGATTGAGCCCGACCCGGAAATCACTGCGGCGATCCGTCAAGCCGCCGCCTATTGCCCGGAAAAGTGCATTCTCCTCCAGAAGGACAACCCGTAAACCGACAACCCAGGATCCGCATCGCTTGGCCCAGAATTACGCGCAAGCGCTCATCCGTTTCAACCCGCTTGTGTTCCGGCCATGGCCAACCTTAGCGGATGCGCGTTGCCGTCTTCCCCCTGGAATTGACGTGTAATCAGCACCTCAGGAGGCCTCTATGGATCCCGCCGCACTCATCCCCACCCCGGACGCCCTTCCCGTTGCCTGGGGCTGGTTCCAATTTTTTCTGTTCCTCACATTTTTTGCGCACATCGTACTGATGAACGCGATGTTCGGCACCGCCTTCATCGCCCTCGTCAGCCATCTCCGCGGCGGAGCTTCGACCGCCTGTACGGAGGCGATCTCCGAGACCCTGCCCTTCACCATCGCCTTTGCCGTCAACTTTGGCGTGGCGCCCCTGCTTTTCGTCCAAGTGCTCTACGGGCACCTCATGTACACCAGCTCGATCCTTTCCGCCGTCTTCTGGCTGTCCATCGTTGGCCTGTTGATGGTCGCCTACGCTCTGGCCTATGCCTACAAAGATCGATATGCGCAACTGGCCAAAGGTCGTCTGCCGGTTATAGGGTCGATCACGTCGCTGCTGCTGGTCATCGCCTTTTTCTTCACCAACAACCTCACCCTGATGCAGGCCCCCCCCCGTTGGAGCCGAACTGTTGGCCAGGTGGATGGCCTGTTGCTCAACCTCGGTGATCCCATGCTCCTCCCCCGCTATTGCCACTTCATGGTTTCGGCGGTGGCCGTGGGCGGGCTTGCCATCGCCCTCTTTTTTCGATGGAAGCAACGAAAAGGCGAACACGCCGCCGGCCCTTGGGTGGCGACCGGTTGCCGCTGGTTCGGCTATGCCACGATACTGAACTTCGCCGTCGGGCTGTGGTTTCTCGCCGCGCTGCCGCCAGGTGTGCTGACCACCTCGAATACCACCGGTTTGCTTTTGCTGACGACCCTCAGTGGTGGCATTGCTCTCGCCTTGCCCGCCGTTTTCTTTAGTTTGACCGCTCGCGTCCTTCCGGCGCTATTTTGTATTCTGGGCGCCTTGGCCCTGATGCTCCTCGCCCGCAGCCTGCTGCGCACGGCGCTCTTGGCGCCCTGGTTTTCGGTCTCGCAACTGCCCGTTAGCCCCTCTTACTCGCCATTGTACGTCTTCCTCTGCTTTCTCGTGGCTGGATTGGCGCTGATCGTCTGGATGGGGCGCTTCACCAGGCGCTCCTGCGCTGACAACGAGGTGCGCCGATGAATTACCCGATTTGGCAACTCGACGTTCTGGGAGGCGGCCTGCCGATCGTGCTGATCGCGGTGTTCCATGTCTACATCGCACACTTCGCGGTCGGCAGCGGCCTTTTCCTGGTGCTGGCGGAACGCAAGGCCCAACGGGAAAACAGCCCGGCAATGCTCGCTTTCGTTCGCTCCCATGCCCGCTTCTTTCTTGTGCTCACCATGGTGGCCGGCTCAATCAGCGGCGTGGGCATCTGGTTCGTCATGTCCCTGCTCAACCCGGCAGCCACCTCGATCCTCATTCACACCTTTGTCTTTGCCTGGGCTTCGGAATGGGTCTGCTTTCTTGTCGAGATCGTCTCGATCTTCCTCTACGCTTACACCTTCGGCCGGATGGCGCCACACCGCCATCAGTTGCTCGGCTGGATCTACTGCGGTGCGGCCTGGATGTCGCTTTTTCTCATCAACGGCGTTATCGGCTTCATGCTCACCCCCGGCGGCTGGCTGCACAACGGCGATTTCTGGTCCGCATTTTTCAATCCGAGCTTCTGGCCCTCGCTCTTTTTCCGCACCTTTTTTGCCCTAATCATCGCTGGACTGTTTGGTCTGGCAACCGCCACCTGGATCAAGGACAGTGCCCTGCGCCTTTCCATGGTCCGGTTTTGCGCCCGCTGGCTGCTCATCCCGTTCCTCTTGTTCATGGCCTCCGCCTTCTGGTACCGCGCAGCCTTGCCGCCCGAACTCCAGGAGATCATATTCACGCGCATGGCCTCAATGCGGCCCTTCATCGACGGTTTTCTTCTCTCCTCGCCGATTCTGGTACTTGGCGGCCTGCTGCTGGCCATCCGCATGCCGGCAGGCTTCAGCAAAACCCTGGCGATCCTGCTGCTGCTGGTGGGACAGGTGGCCATGGGCTGCTTCGAATTCATCCGGGAAGGCGGTCGCCGACCCTACATCATCCGCGATTACCTCTTCTCGACCTCGGTTTTCAAAAAGGAGGGCGAACGTCTGCAAACCGAGGGGATACTGACCACCGCCAAATGGGTCCGCCATCGGAAGATCGACCAGGCCAATGCCTTGGAGGCTGGCGAGGACCTGTACAACCTCCTCTGCCTTTCCTGTCACGCCGTCGGCGGTCCGATGCGGGATATCAAACAGCTCGCCGCGCCTTATACGCCTAGCGGTCTTGAGGCCATGATCAGCGGAATCGACACCTTCCATCCCAGCATGCCGCCCTTCACCGGCACCGCCGAGGAACGCAAGGCCCTTGCCTGGTATATCGCCCATGGTCTCAATGGCCGCAACGATCCCGAACCAGTGCGACTGATTGAAAAGGTCGTCGAGATTCCCGCCTTTGCACCGGAAACGGATCGGTATGTGCTGCTTGCCTGGAGTACCTTGGGCATGCGCTATGTCGCCGAAGTCAAAGGGGTGCTGTCGCTCTTTCCACCGGGCAATGGGTCGCGGGCGCAGTTGATCCAGCGGGGCGAGATCCCCGCTCTCGTCAACCAAGGAGTCACGCTTCGCTATCGTGTGGAAAATGGATTTGTCGGAGCCGGCGGACAATCGGCCCCTTCCGGCACTATGACCGCCGAGGAAGATGTGTTTACCGCGGAAGGCATCCCCCTCCTCCCAAGATCGAAACAGGGGTTCGATCCCTATCCGGTGATCACGGTCGAAGCCAGGGATGCCAACGATACCCTCCTCGCCGCGACCAAGGTGGTGGCGCCGGTTACCACGGAAATGGGCTGCAACAACTGCCATGGCGGGGCTGCCCAGCCCGGCGATCATACTGGTCTCAACCCGGAAACCGCAATGAATATTCTGGAGGCCCACGACCGGCTCAGCGGCACGACATTACTCGCCACCGCGCGATCGGGCAAAACGGTGCGTTGCCAATCCTGCCATGCCGATTTCATGGTTCGGGCCGAGGGCGACAAGGACCGCCTCAACCTATCGGCGGCAATCCATGGATTTCACGCGCATTATCTCAGAAACAGGGGAGGTGGAGCCTGCACCTTCTGCCATCCTGCCTCGCCCTCCGGCGCCACCCGCAACCTGCGCGATATCCATGCCGCCCTGGGCTTCGATTGCGTCAACTGCCATGGGAGCATCGAGCAGCAGGCCCTTGGCCTGTTGCTGCAGGAGCAACAGGCGGGCAAAATGCGCGCGTCGCATCTCCTCGCCCCCCTGCAAGCGGTCGGCACAACAACCATCGTTCCCCGCAAACCCTGGATTCAGCAGCCCGATTGCCTGCACTGTCATGTCGGTTATCAACCGCCGAACAGCGACACCATTACCAACACCTGGACCGGTGGCGAACAGGAACTCTATCGCAACCGCACCGACGAAAGCGGTCGGCTGTACTGCGCCGCCTGCCATTCCAGTCCACATGCGCTCTATCCGGCCGCCAATCCTCACGGGGAGCAGCTGGACGTGCTTCAACCCCTCCAATACCAACGGAACCGACTTCCCATCGGCGCCAACCGCGCCTGCGCCGTCTGCCATACCGTGGCCATGGAGGATGAAATGCATCACCCGAACAGTCTGCGGGCTTTTCGCAATGAGTAGGGCTGCGATAAGGACGATTCAACGAAACAGCCGGGGGATGACGTTCGCTCCCGAAACCGGAGAACAATCATGTGGAGTGCGCTCGTCCTTTGGTTTGGTTGGTGCATGGTGCACAGCCTGTTGATCACCGCCCCGATCAGGCGATGGGTTGAGCAGAAGGGAGGAGCATGGCAAGGCCTCTATCGGATCGGCTATGTCTGCTTTTCCTTGAGCACCCTGCCCCCTCTGTTCTGGTACACCGCCACCCTGCCGCAACGACCCATTCCCCTCCCCTTCTGGGTCTGGCCAGCACAGTGGTTGCTTTTTCTGTACGCTCTGGTCATGTTCATCGGGGGCAGCCGGGTTTACAACCTCCAAACGTTCCTGGGGATTCGCCAGTGGCGGGATTATCGTGCCGGACGAACAGCTCAGCAACCGATGTTTATGAAAAGAGGCATTTTACGGTACGTTCGCCACCCCTGGTACAGCGGCGGCATTTCCCTGCTTTGGTCGCTACCGGGACTTACCGATGTCACCTTGGCGACCCGTATGCTGCTCACCTTTTACCTGCTCATCGGGACCATCCTCGAAGAGCGCAAGTTGCGGCAGAATCTGGGCATCTCCTATCTTGTCTATTGTCAGGAAACTCCGATGCTCCTTCCGTGGAGATTCGGCAATCGGACGTAAGCCACCGCTTCTTTCGCTGCAACCAGCTCCGGCGGGTCGGTTCGGTGGCTGCTAAAAAGTGGTGATCAATCCTACCGTCACCGCATGGGCGCCACCCTCGGTAAATCGACCTTCGATACCGGAGGTGTTGCCATCGGCGCTACCGATTGTCCGCGATTGAGTGCGGTGATACATGTAGGAAATGCCCAGCTCCGTTGCCGGCGAATATTTGTAACGCAGTCCCGTACAGTAAATCAGGGCATCGGCATCGGGCAGCTCAAACCCCAAAGTCGACGCAGGGACAGGGGTGCGGTCATAGGTAAAACCGAGCGTTGTCGTCCAGCGTTCATCCCACACATAGGTCAATCCTATGCGATAGGCATCGCTATCCTCCCAATTTTTCTGGAGAGGGATGTCGAATATGGCAAATGGAGTCGATTGCAACGGTTGGTCGTAGACAAAATCCAACTCGTCGAAAGAGGACCAAAAGGTGTGATCCCATACCAGTTCCACCGTCAAGCGATCATAGGTATAGGAAGTCGCCACGCTGAGCACTGCCGGTAGGGCGATCTCGACATCGTTCCCTACGGGATAAAAGACCGGCGGTTCCGACCCCGAAGTGGCTTGCAGGGTGCTGCTTCCGCTCAGTTGCAAGTCAACCTCGGAACGGTAGGTGGCAGCGATTGTCCAGTTCTTCTTTGGCCGCAGGGCCAATGCCAGATTATAGCCAAGCTGGGTGTCCTCGCCTTCCGAGGTGCGCTGGAGGACTATCGGGGAGAAAGGGGGCCCTATCTCATTTTCCACCTCGCCCTTACCATGCACAACTCGCAGTCCTCCCCCGATGCTGAACCAATCGGTCGCTTGATAGGCTAATGTGGGATTGGCCTCGATAGTGAGCAGTGAAAATTCCTTGGCATAAGATTTTGGAAACACCTGTTGCCACTGTTTGGACAGCCCAAAGGGGTAAACCAAAGAAAAACCATAGCGTAATTTACCAAATTGTTCGCTGGCGACGTGAATGAGGGGGAGATAAAAGAATTCCTCTTCAGAATGACCATTGAATAATGATCCACGGTCATCGGTGTATTCGATCCTTGGCAAATGCAACACGGTCAGCGAGGTTTCAAGTTGCCATTGATTAGGGAGAAAACTCATGTTGGCAGGATTATAGTAACTGGCATCAGGCCCGGGAGTATGTGCCACATGTGCCCCTGCCATACCAACAGCGCCAAGGGACTGATTGGTTATGCGAAAACCGGAGGCCCCAGTCGCTGCTGGGAATAGAGCAAAAAGAAGCAGAAAAATTGCGCCGAGTCGAATGGTTGCAAACCCATGAAAAGTATAAGGCCGCGGAGAGGTTTTCACAGTTTGACGAAACGATTAAGTTGAACGATTCACCAATAAAAAAAACCCCTATCACCGGGGATGGTGACAGGGGGAGTTCGCCGAAAAAAGCCAGGAGATTATCGAGTCAAGGGGCGTAATTCGGTTCTCCTATTTTTCCATCTACCCTCTTCTGTAGCATTGTCCGCGATCGGGTAGTCCTCGCCATATCCTCTTGCCATCATCTGTGAAGGGGCAACGCCTTTGCTCGTCAAGTACCGGACGACCGAACGGGAGCGTTCGTTACTGAGTTTCTGATTGTATCGAGCGTCGCCGATACTATCGGTGAACCCGGCTACCTCCACCTTGACGTGTGGCGCATTGATAAGAGCAGAAGCTGTTCTATCAAGGATTCTTTGAGATGCGGGAGTGAGTACGGCCGAGTCAAAATCGAAGTTGACTCCCTCCAAAACAAGGTTTTCTTTTTCAGGGCAGCCAAGCGCGTTGACTGGAACCCCTAGAGGAGTATTGGGGCAATGATCGGCCACATCAGGCACACCATCTTGATCGGTATCTGATGAGACAGCGGCCACAGGTGCAGGTTTGTAGATTGTCTGCACAAAATCATCAACTAGGGTGGTAATGGCCTTTTCAGTGGCTTTCTCGAAAAGGGCGTCATATTGATAGTCGGCGAGCACAGATTCGGGGGAAACCTTGACATCTACCCGGTTTGTCCACACAACATTCCCGGTATAGGCATCCTGAACCCAAACGCGCAACTGGACAACCGCCTGCGGAATCCTTCCGGAATGATAGGCCATGTTACCAAGCAATGCTCCGGCAGCGCCCCACGCAATGGCATGGTTCAGGTTGCCATCGGTAAGGCCCGATATCGTGGCTCCAACAGCACCACCTGCAAGGGTTTCATTAAATTCGTCGTATTTAGCCGATTCGGCTTGGCCGAAAGCGACCCGGTTGGTCACACCTGTCACGAAGGGTATGACCCCTTTTTTCACTGGATTCCAAGAGGGATCCTGCCGATCCTTGTACTGAATGATCCGGCCGCGAACGATGTAATCGGCGGAAAAATGCCGGCCAATCTTGACGATTTCTTGCTGGGTGAGGCCGTGCGTGCCGACGTCGCTTGTTGAAGAGTTGGAACGCCTCGACTCGTCGATATAGCTTTGCAAGTGAGCTTTCATCGCATCAGACCAATCTTTGTTCATCTCGTCTTCAAGCGACTTGGTCTTGGAATTCTGATAGCTTACAATATTAATAATATTCTGATCGGCCAAATAAAGAAACACATCTTCTTGCACTGGAAGGTGGAAGCCATATTTGACGAACTGATCGGTCACATTCTCGCTGACAAAAAGATTGCGGCGATAGGCTGTCTCAATGTTATCCGCATTGGAATAGTCTGCAAAAGGGAGGATAACGATGGTTCTATCTGAACCGACTGCATTATTGACCGCAGGCTGCTGCACTTTGAGTGATTCGTGAACGGTCGTACCGCAACCACCAAGAAAAAGCGCTAATAAGCCGGTGAGCAGATGACGGCTGTATTTCATACTATCTCTCCTATTTGTTCAAATGGATGTCAAAGGGTAGACAATTAAATTATTTTCGGTGTCAGCAGAATAACCAATTCACGTTTTCGCATCTGTTTTTCTTCAACTCCAAAGAGATACTTGACGACAGGAATGCTTCCAAGGCCTGGGGCAAAACTCCCTGTCTTCGATTCGATGCTGTCGATAAGACCACCGATGATCAGCATCTCCCCGTCGTCAACCTGGACCATGGTAGACATTTCTCTGACTTTCACTTGCGGGAGTCCAAGCTCTACAGCCCCATCACCAATGGATGTCATAGGCACGCTCCCTGTGGAGTCAAGATTTTCGATATCGGTAGTAATGGGAGTGAGGTGCAGAATAATTTTATTATTGTCTAGAATGGAGGCCATTACGCCCAAGGCTATTCCTTGAACAACATTGCCGACTTCAGCCGTATACGTGGTTTCATTCGTATCGGAGTCAACGTCGCGTGTTACTGTTTTCACATAGGCTACATCTTTTCCAATACTGATAAGCGCAGGCTGTCCATTGAGCACAGTGAGTTTAGGATTTGCAAGAACATGCGTATCGCCCTGTTCATTCAGAGCATTCAGCATGACATTAAAATTAAGAGATGGAATGAAAACCCTACTAACGAAGGTATTGGCGAACAAATCCGGATTGTTGTTATTGTGAGGATATACTTGGCCAGCGTTACCGAACGAAACCGTAGACGATATGTTAAAATCTTTTAAAACACTGCTCCAGTCTAATCCGATTTTTGAGCTGTCTTCCAGAAAGACCTCGATAATTTTCGCCTCAATATTAACCTGCTGATAAAGATTCTTTTTCAAATTATCTAGATAATTCTCAACCACTTTAAGCATACTGGGCTTAGCGGTTACAGTTATGAGGCCAACACTTTTATCAATAACGAAGGAAGCATCATCTTTTTGGGTATATCGTACAGGTTGGCGTGCTGATTTTCCAATATCAATTTCTGAAGCATTTCCTTTTTCACCAGCAGTAGCTTGACCACCTTGAGATGATTTACCTTGATCATTTTGCTTATTGGTATCACTATCAGATCCAGAGGAAGCGACATCTCGCCGTTCAGCAGCAGCGGTTTTGAGGATATTATTCAGATTTGACTCGACGTTTTCCCAAACATTAAACTTATTATCTGCACTTGTAATTTTTACTGAGCCTTCAGTTCCGGAGGAAGCCTCTTTATTAGACAAAAAGTTACCACCGACTGTTGACGTGTACCCCCCCTGCATGAATGGAATACCAATTTTAAACACTTTGGTCATTTTATTGCGGACAACGATATTCTTGCCGTTAACCTCATGAAAGTAGTCTGCTTGCCTCAGTAAATTGGCAACAGCGTCATAAAAATTATCGTTGGCGGAAATATCGACATCGACAGAAATCGATTGATCGACATCGCTGGCCCAACTTACTGTCATCCCTTTTAGATTTGCCAATCGCTTCATCACATCAAGCAAAGGCTGCGGGCCTACGGTTGAGCGAATGGTCGCGCCCACCTTAATCTGGTAATCATTACCCGACACCCCCAAGGAATCATCGGATTTTTCTTTGGCGGTCACATAACTTGGAGTCTGGTAACGGACCGGTAGTTGCGCGGGAAGCTGCGCCGGTTTTGCCGCTGCCGGGGCAGTAGCCGCAGCAGGTTCGGCTGGCTTTTGCTGTTCTTTTGCTTGCTTTTTCCCGCTGCACGCGGTGATATTCAAAAGCAGCAAAGCAATACATAAGGCGACTGTGCAATTAGTTGGCTTTATCATAAATGTTCCTCAGCTCCGATCTCAAACCTGTTGTCACATTACTATTAAAGTGCGATACGGCTTTTAATATATTTATCCAAATCAGGTGGCACGGCAAAACCCGAAAGCAAAACCTTTTTATATTTTTCATTCGCTTGATGCGGCTGCCCCATTTTGTCATAAATGCGTGCGCTGGCGATCATTGCATCAAGATCCTCGCCATAGAGCGCATTATGTCGCTCAAGAATGCCTAAGGCCGTGGAATACTCCGACTGTTCCTCGCGAAATGCCGAATGACTGAGCAATGCCTCCTTGGAAGGCTTCTTGCCTTGAGTAGCCTGTGCAAAATAGGCCGCTGCCTTCTGTTTATCTTGCATATTAGCCGAGGCTATCGCAGCGTTGAGTGCTGCCTCGGTGTTCGTGGGGTCCTTTTCCAAGGCAATTTTTGAAAAATACAGAGATTTCGCGTTTTGACGAAGCTGCACCAAATAAATCGAAGCGATCTTATTCGCCAATTTGCTGTTTCCAGGCCATTTCTCAAGAGCTTTTTCGTAATAGCCAACAGCAGTTTCGTAGTTGCCTTGACTTTCGGCTTCCTTGGCCGACACCATGTGCTGCCGCGCTTCAGCGGATTCGCCGGAGTGTCTCTCCTGTTGCCGAATCACGAGCGCTTCTTGTGCCACTACCTTTGAATCAGCTTGGAAGCTGAGGTTATTTTTACTCTGCTCGGGCCATTTGAATTCTTTCTTCTTGGGATAAATTACCAGGGTGTTGAAACGCTCCTCTTTCTCCAATTCTTTCAGGTTAAGAATTATGTCCAAGGCAAAATCCCAGGGAACATCATCCAATACCAGCGTAAGAGAACCTTGAACGGATTCATCGACAACGATATTGACGCCACTCACCTGGCGAAGGAAATTAAAGACATTATGGAGGTCCATTTTCTGGAACTCTACCGTAATTCTTTCTTTGTTGTAGCCTGAGAAATTGAAGGCATCCTGCATCTGTTGCTCTTTCGCCTTCGGTGAAATTTTGGCATCAAGAGGATTAATTTCAGGTAATTGGTGCTCAATAGACTTATTCGTGGTCAGCAATCCACCAATTTTATCCTTCCCAGAAGGAGGCGTTGCATTATCTTTTGCTCCAGCCCCTCCTTGCTCATTTCCTGGGATTTTTGCATCAGTGGAACCGGGGGCAGCAGGTGGGGCAGAAGCTGTTTTGTCGCTCTTGTTAATAACGACGGAAATATCCGCATCGTTCTTTTGGGGGACAAAGGGTAATTTTGCAGTCAGTAACAATTCGATTCGCGCAATATTGGGCTGGGCGTCAGTGATTTCTTTAGTTTGTAACGTTACGATCGTCGATTCGACTTTTTTGGAAAAATCGGAGGAAAACTTGGCGTTGGCCACATCAATGACTATTCGGTCTGGATTGGGCATTTCATAAACAGTCGAAATGCATTTCGCCGAGCATTTGACACTCACTTCGATTTTATCACTACTCTCTTGGGAAAGAGCGGATAATATTTCAACAGGATTGTCGGCAAAAGCAAAAATTGGGTATAAAAGAACCAACAAGAAAGTTGTTACACATGAAAAAGCATCACCCGCTTCAATCCTTCTTATCAATGAGGACAGTTTTGAAAACATTATTCATCTCCCTCTTTCTTCAGTCGCATCACGGTAGTGGTTTTAAGTTCCTTTCCAGCTCTTGTTTTGGCAGTTTCTGTAATTATCATTTGACGGCTGTCAATTGATGTTACAACGCCCCGTTTGCCAATAGGTGTGCCCATTTTAAGAATATACCCTTTCCTGGTTTGATCCTCCACAAGAGCGATCGGTTCTTGAGAGGAAAGAATCACGCCGACAAGTGTCAATTGCCCCGGCTCAAACAGCTGCATGCCTGTTAAGGTATTTGCTTCGTCGACAATCTCATTTGGATCGGCTAAAGCTGATGTCGACTTGGGTGTAACGAAAGGCTTGAAAGGATCCGGACGACCTTCGGCGTTGTAAAAATATGCGTTTCCGCTTGCCATAAAATCGGAGGCAGGGAGATTCGCTTGAGACTGTTCTTGAGCAAATGAGAAGTTACTAAAAATAACGACTGTCAATGCCGCATTGAAAGCCTTAAAAAGAACTCCGTTATTCATTCCAGCACCACTTGCGATCTATAAATGTAAGTTACAATACGCCAGAGAATTATTGCGTTATTTTTTAGGAGGCTCAAGTTTTACGTTCGTAAATCGGTACGTCACTAATCGGCACGAGGAGTTTAACGATATTTCATTCTTCTCTTGGTCGACCTTATCGGTCTTGATATTATTGACCGTCACGATGCGCTCAAGCTTGCTCACCTTATCGAGAAAAACTCCAAGGTTATGATAGGGTCCCTTAATTTGGATATCGATAGGAATCTCTGCATAAAAATCCTTTGGAATCTCTTGACCGGGCGTGAACGAAAGAAAGTCTAAACCGGCATTTCGTCCCAAGTCTGAGATATTACGGAGCAAATTAGGTATTTCTTGACTCTTGGGGAGAAGCACCGATGTTGCCTCAAACTTGCTTCGCACTTCCTCAAGTTCTTTTTGATACATCGGTAGATCCCTTGCAGCCTTTCTAACTTTTTTCAGTTCTTCGTTAGCAGTAGCGACTTTCGTGGTCAAATTGCCAATTTCTTCGTAATTGGCTTGAAAAAATAGAAAATAAAAAACTCCCGCGAAAATAATCAGCACTGAAGCAAGGGCAATCACCTTGTTCTTCTGACTAAACGACTGATATTTCTCATCGAGAAAAATATCAAATTTAGATTTTTTTGAACTATAAGCCATAGATCTATCCTTTTAGCAGATAAAAACTACTTGTCTTTAGGCATTACCACTTGACTGGAAATAGTGAACTGCTTCAAATTTCTTTCTGCATAAACTTCCATTGCTGTCTTCGTTAATCCAACGCCCTGCATATACTGAGAATTTTCGAGATCATCCATGTATTTTGCGATAGTCTGCTCATCAAGAGCCATACCGGTAAGGGTGAGCTGCGAACCCGACTGAGACAAACTCTTCAGCCACATTCGTGCCGGAGGCGTATATTGCGCAACCTCATCCAACACATGAACAGTCAGCGAAGAAGATTGCTTCAGCTGTTTAATCACATCGATTCTTGTTAGGAGTAGCTTCTTCTCTTCTTCCATTTTTTTTATATCATCAAGAATCTTGGTGTATTTCTGTTTTTCTGCGTTAATAGACTGTTCTTCTTGTTTCAGCTTATCGATTGTATTTAACTGATAAAGCTCAACGATAACAAGAAACAGCAAAAGAAAGCTTAAAGCAAATGCACCAAAGAAAATTTGCTGCTTTGCCGCTTTTCGACGTTTTATTTCTCGAACGGGAAGGAGATTTATCTGTATCATGGCATATTATATTGTAGCAGGGCGAATAGCGAGACCAGCGGCAATTGCCATTTCTGGGCCAATTGAAGCAAGATATCGAGAGTCGAATTTCTTTTCATCGCAAAGCATTGTGGCAAAGGGATTGAAAGGAATGACATCAACCCCCGTTTCCCGAGAGATATACTCTTGCAACCCAGTCACCTTTGACCCTCCTCCGCTCAACACTATCGCCTTCAAGGGCTTTTCAGGATTGTTGGCAAGGTACAAATCAATAGCCTTTTTAATTTCCAGCACCCATTGCGTACAGGTCTGGTTGAAAATATTCCTTATATCTTCCTCATTTTCTTCCGAAGCCACCAAGCCGAGTTTTATTTTTTCGGCTCGATCAGGTTCAATGTCGAGGGCATTCGCCAACTGGTCAGTGAGTTGCTCACTTCCTACGACAACATCGCGCGCGAGAACCGAAACACCCTCGGAAAGAATGTTTATATTCATTTTCGAGGCGCCGATATCAACCAGCGCGACGTTTTCCCGCCGACCCGATGCTGTTTCCCAAATATTTTCCAGTGCAAAGCCATCGACATCGACCAATACTGTATTTAATTTCAATTCGCTTAGCATATCCAAGTAGTCATTGATCACTTCCTTCTTGGCGGCAACCAGCATTATATCGCAACGACCAGTCCCACCTTTTTTACTTGGTAGCTTCTGAAAATCAATATACACATCGTCTAAATCAAAAGGAATATATTGCTCGGCTTCAGCATTAATATAGTTTGCCAAAGCTTCGTCTTCCATTTCTTCTAAATTTATTTTTTTTACGATAACAGAATAACCCGATATCGAAATGCCAATTTTCTTATTTTTAATCTTAAGATTTTTCAATAAGGTCGACAATATCTTGCCAACCTCTACAGGCTCCTGAAGTACACCGTCCTCGACAGCACCTTGCGGTAGCACCGCCGATCCAACCGCAATAAGCTTGAATGCAGTTCCATGTTTTTGCAGTTGACAGACTTTTATCGCATGAGATCCGATATCAACGCCAACGATGAGGCTATCTTTCTTAACCATTCTTTAAGAATCCGCTTTATTATTTAGCATTCGATGAAAATTCGATCTTTCGGAACCAAATGCTGTTTCTTGAGTTCCTTTAATATCGACAACCGTTTCATATTAAAACGCTACCGGAGTCAATCTTCAGTTCGGCATGATGACACGCCTGCTTTTTTGCAAAACGAAAACCTTCCGCATCATTACCAAATAACACCTCGCACGGCGCTGTCGTTGCAATTCTTGAGCAAAGCGACGATTGGCTCCGAGAGCGGGTTGCTGCACAATGTGAACAAGCGATGAGGCTACTAGCAGGAATTAAATTATATTTTCATTCCTATCTTGTATTAAGCACACAAAGCTCATTCTTTGTCAAGTTGTGAACCAATTTTTTTGTGGCTTTTTCGAAACTTTGCTCACTGATCGTTTCAGGCTTCAATGGATACCTTCCGCTAATCGTGATTCCGCATCGAATCGCCCTTGCAAGAGGCTGTGGATCGTTTCAGCCCTCATCGCGCGTCTTCGGGAAAAATCCGCCTGAGTTTGTAAAAATAGTCAACCCCTGACCAAACGGTGAGCACCAAAGCCACGTAGACAATCGCCAACCCCAACTGGTGCAAATAGGGTATGGGCAATACACCCAGCGGAAAGATCAAGGTGCCCAATCCGATGTACTGGATGGTGGACTTCCATTTACCCAAATTGCTAGCATCGACAACGACCCCAGAAGATGAGGCGACTCCACGAAGACCCGTGACTATAATTTCCCGGCAAAGGATGATCAGTGCGACCCAGGCCGGCATCTTGCCGGTCGGAATGAGCATGATCAACGCCGTTGTCACCAAGACCTTGTCGGCCAAAGGGTCCATCAACTGGCCAAGCACGGTGATGGATTTGTATTTTCTGGCGAAATACCCGTCGATCCAGTCCGAGCCGGCGGCAATGGAAAAGACCAGCCAAGCGATCAGACTTATTTGAGTGGTTTGTTCTTGGAGTAAAAGCAACAGCAGGCAACCGGAGAGAAGAAACCGGCTGCCTGTGATAAGGTTGGGCAGATTGAAAATTTTGGGACTACGGCTCAATTGACAGTTACCATTTGCCTGACATTGATATTAGGAGGAAGCGGAGGCCTGCCGCTTCGGTAGGATCGATAGGTCTCCATGACCTTGGCCACATAGTTTTGCGTCTCTGGGATATTGGGAACAACCCCATAGGGTGCGACATTTCCTGGGCCAGCGTTGTATGCCGCTAAGCTTAGTTCCACATTTCCCTTAAAATTGTCAAGGAGATATCGAAGATATTTCGTGCCGCCATTGATATTCTGCAGAGGATCGAACGGATTGTCGACCGCAAGATCCTTGGCGGTGCCAGGCATCAATTGCATCAACCCCTGTGCACCCTTGGGAGAGATCGCGGTTGGATCGAAATTGGATTCGGCTTTGATCACGGCCTTGATCAGCAGCGGATCGACTTGATGATTCGCTGCCGCCAGTTGAATATAGCGATTCAATGCCTGCGATGCGGTGCGGAACGCATAATCTTGGCCTCGTGAATTACCGCCGTTGATGAAATAGCCGCTGATCATCCCTCCAGAACGGGAGAGTCCATTCGTCGAGCGCCGGGCAATGGTTCTGAGCAACTGATCTTCCGGCGATGCCACCCGTCGCGGCGCTCGTTCGCTCAATTTATACCTCCCATCTCCCGGCACATTGGTGTAGTGGCAAATGCCCCGGGCGTCAACATAGGCGTACATGGCCGCACCTGCCGAAACCGGCAGGGCAATCGCAGCAAGGAGAAGGCCTGTCAGTATGAGTCGGGAAAGCATAGGCTACCTGGCATTATTTTTGGCGTTTTTCCCAGTCGGCAAGGAACTGCTTCATGCCGATGTCGGTCAAGGGATGCTTGGCCAACTGGGCTATGACCTTATAGGGGATGGTTGCAATGTCAGCGCCGAGCAATGCGGACTCGACCACATGCATTGGGCTGCGCACCGACGCCACAATAACCTCGGTGGCAAACCCATAGTTGCGCAGTATAGTCATTATATCGGCGATTAAATCGAGACCGTTAACCGAAATATCGTCAAGCCGCCCGACAAAAGGGCTCACGTAGGTCGCTCCGGCCTTGGCCGCCAAGAGGGCTTGGGTCACGGAGAAAATCAGGGTCACATTGGTCTTGATTCCCTCGGCGGTCAGCCGCTTCACCGCCATTAACCCTTCCTCGATCATTGGAATCTTGATGACGATGTTATCGGCCAGCTTCACCAGTTCCCGGGCCTCGGCCACCATGCCATCCGCCTCAAGGCTGATAACCTCGGCGCTGACCGGACCTTCGACCAGCGAGCAGATATCCTTGAGGATCTCGGTAAAGGGGCGTTGCTCCTTGGCCACCAATGAGGGATTGGTGGTCACGCCGTCGACCATGCCAAGCGCCAGTCCCTTTTTAATTTCTTCGATATTGGCGGTGTCGATAAAGAATTTCATGATTCTCCTTTCTCCGGTTCCCCGGCAAATTGATCACAGCACTGCTGGCTGCAGAAGTAATAGGTAACGCCATCCTTGCGCATCTGTATGGCCTGGCGTTTCGGTATCAAAACATGGCAAAAAGGGTCTTCGACCAACACGTCCTCCGGGTCTGCATCGCGTTCTGGGCCGGCCATCTTGCTTTTTTTCGCAGACCAGCCGCGCAGCACACGCCAAGCCAGATAGCAAAGAGTAGCCAGAATCAGCAGGCGCAATGGAGTCATGGGAACTGAAACCCCACAGGACATTGACCCTTCTTCTTCATTCTCAACATGGTGTCATTATATCCGTGGCAAGTTAAATGTCTAATTGATTGTTTCAGCAAAACGCCTTTTTTGATCACGTTTTTTGCGGTGCCAAAGGCGGCCACCACTCCCGGAAGATCTTTTCAACGCCCTGATTTTTATATTTCTTTTCACACTCCGCGCAGAGAACTCCTATGGATTTTCCCATCCGTGGATGGCGACGGTCGCGGGCGATTTCGGCTAAAGGAATCAGGACAAAGAGCCGGTGCTCCAGCTGGGGATGCGGCAGAATCAAGTCGTCGCCCGCGAGGATGAGGTCGTCAAAGAAGAGGAGATCGAGATCGAGGGTCCGGTCTTGATAGCCACGGACCTGCGGATCTCGGAGACGCCCAAGCCGGCGTTCGATGGTTTGCAGCAGATGCAGGAGGCGAAAAGGCGGCAAGCGCGTGTGGACTAGGGCTGCCGCATTGGCAAACCCGTGCTCGCTGGCCATGCCGACCGGTTGCGTGAAATAGAGGGAAGAAAGAGCCAACGGCAGAATATCGGGGTGATCCTGCAGCTCTTGCCAAGCCAGATAGAGAAGAGCCGGTGGGTGCCCGAGGTTGGCTCCCAAGCCGATGGCGGCCTCGTGGAACGCACCGGCGGGTTCGCCCTCCTGTCCGCAGCCACCTACCCGGGAAGTCATGTCAATGCAACGAGATGGTGACGAATGGAACTCTAAAAGGCATTGAGTTCGAGCACATCGAACATCGTGAACATGCCGTTCGGTTTACCGACAACCCATGCAGCCGCAAGGGCAGCCCCCCGGGCAAAATTATCCCGACTCGTGGCGCGGTGCGCGATCTCCAGCCGTTCTCCCGCACCGGCGAAATAGACGGTGTGCTCGCCGACAATATCGCCGCCGCGGATGGTCTGGATGCCGATTTCTCGATCGGTGCGTTCGCCGATGATGCCGTTGCGCTCCATGACGCCGACCTCCGCCAGATCCCTGCCCAAGGCTGCGGCAGCCATCTGCCCGAGTTTGAGGGCCGTACCCGAAGGCGCGTCTTTTTTCATGCGATGATGCGCCTCGACAATCTCGACATCATAGGCATCGCCAAGAATGGCCGCCGTCTTTTCCACGAGCTTGAAGAGCACGTTGACGCCCACCGCCATGTTCGGCGATTGCACGCAGGGAAAATGCGCCTCGGCCAACCCTTTCAGGGTCGCGAGTTCTTCGGGGCTGAGTCCGGTGGTCCCGACGACCATGGCAATGCCGTGGGCGGCCGCTTGCCGGGCAAAACTGATGGTCGCTTCGTGGAAGGTGAAATCGATGAGCACATCCGCCCGGTCAATGACCGACTCCACGCCTTCGGTGATCGCCACGCCGGTTTCGCCCAGTCCGCTGATCGCCCCTGCATCCTTACCGATGGCCGGATTGCCGGGCCGCTCGAAGGCACCGCTCAGCACCAGTCCCGGATGGGCCTGAACCATGTGGATAATGCGCTGTCCCATGCGGCCGGAGGCTCCGGCGACAATCACCCTGATCATAGTTGTCTCCCGGAGTTATCCATGAATAAGGCCGAGTTGCAGCATATCTTTTTTCAGGCGTTCCAAGCCGGCCGCGTCGATCTGGGTCATCGGCAGCCGCACCTCGCCCGAGCCGATCCGTCCCATCAGCTCCAACCCTGTTTTCGCCGGCGCCGGACTGGGGTAGCAAAACATGGCGCCCATGAGCGAAAACAGCTCGTAATGCAGGGCTTTGGCCTTGGTCACATCACATTCAAGGGCCGCTTCGATCATGGCGGCCATTTTCGCCGGCTCCAGGTTGGACACCACCGAGATGACTCCCTTGCCGCCGATCAGTACCGTGGGCATGGCGGTGAAATCGTCGCCGGAGAGGACGATGAAATCCCGAGGGCACAGCTGGATGACCTCGCTGACCTGGCTCAGATTGCCGCTGGCCTCCTTGATACCGATCACATTGGGCAGCACGGCCAACCGGGCGACCGTGGCCGGGAGCATGTTGGTCACCGTCCGGCCCGGGACATTGTACAGCACCATCGGGATATCGACGGCCTCAAGGATCGCCTTGAAATGTTGATACAGCCCCTCTTGGCTGGGCTTGTTGTAGTAGGGCACGACCGATAACACCGCATCGGCCCCGGATTCCTTCGCCGATTGGGTCAGTTCGATGGCCTCGAGGGTATTGTTGGCACCGGTTCCGGCAATGACCGGCACGCGGCCCTTAACGGTTTTGACGGTCAGCTCGATGACCCGTTTATGTTCGTCGAAACTCAAGGTGGCGGACTCGCCGGTGGTGCCGCAGGGCACGATACCATGAATGCCGCTCTCGATCTGAAACTCGATCAGATCGACCAACCCCTGCTCATCGATCGCACCCGCCCGCATTGGGGTGACCAGTGCGGTTATGGCGCCTTCAAATCGCTTCATCATCTCCTCCTTTCTTCCAGTTCCCCTGTCAAAGACGGGCAACTCACACAAACTTTCGTTAAACGGGGTCGCTTCGTTGCAGGCCGTTGTCGTCGGCCCCGCCACATTGTCATGCGATCAGCGCCTCTGCGGTCAATTCGCCCTTGTAGACGAGATGGGCCGGGCCGTTGAGCAGCACCTGACCGGCATCCTCTCCCTGTGTCCCGGTAAATTGTACTTTCAGGGCTATACCGCCCGAGGTCGTCATCTCCACCGGCGAATCGGCGAGGCCCTTGGCGGCGGCAATCAGGGCTCCGGCGACCACACCGGTGCCGCAGGCCATGGTTTCGCCCTCAACTCCGCGTTCATAGGTCCGGATGCCAAACCCTCTCTCCGTGCGCCCGACAAAGTTCACATTCGTTCCTGCCGGGGCAAAGACGGGATGGTGCCGGATCAACCGCCCCAAACCCACGACATCGACGGCGGTAAGGTCGTCGACAAAGATCACCGCATGGGGCACACCGGTATCCACACTGTGTACCATGAACATCTGCCCCGCCACCTCGATCTGCCGATCGAATCGAAACGAGTGAGGCGGCGTCATCCGGATGGTGGCCTGGGTGTCGGCGACCGTGGCATCGACGATACCCGCCAAGGTCTCGAAGCGCATTCGCGCCGCCGCAATCCCCTGCATGTAGGCAAACCGGGCCACGCACCGCGCCCCGTTGCCACACATCTCCGCCTCAGAGCCATCGGCATTGAAAAACCGCCATTTGAAATCGGCTTTGGACGATGGTTCGATGAGAAACAGTCCATCGGCTCCGACGGAAAATTTCCGGCGACAGACAAGCCGGGCAAACTCGGCCATCCGTTCCTCGGGAATCATCGGCTTGCGGTGGTCGATGACGATGAAATCGTTGCCGGCGCCGCTCATCTTCCAAAATGGAATCGGCAGGTTGATAGGGTGCATGGCGCGTCTCCTTTCCGTTCCCAGGTTCGTCAAGGATCGAGCCGCAGTTCGGTCGAACGGGCGCTCTCGTTGACCGGGCTCTGGGTATCGATGCTCGATACCGAGTAAAAAAGCGGTCCGCTTGGGGCCTTGGCATCGGTAAACATATTTTGCGGCAGGTTGACCTCGCCCACCAGCGTTGCCTTGGTCTCGCTCGCCGTGCGGCGGTAGATCCGATAGCCCGCCAAGTCGCGCCCTTCGACCTGATCCCAGAATATCTTGACCCCGGCATCCGCCCTGATCCCCTCGACCCGCTTGGGAACCGGTGGCGCGGTCCGGTCCTGCGGATTGGCCTGAACCTCGGCGCTCATCCCGCTCCTGCCGCCTTCAAGTGAGGAGGAACTGGGTGAGTGCAATGCTTGCACCTTGTAGGCATAGGTTCTGCCGTTTTCCACCGTTTCGTCGGTGTACGCATTCGCGGCCACCGGTTCGCCTAACTTGGCGAACTCTCCCCCATCGACGTTACGATAGAGTTGATAGTGCACCGGCGTCGTGAGCGGGGTCGCGTCGCGGAGCTGACTCACCGCCTGCCATTGCAACGTATTTTTCCCGTCACCGCCGATGGCGGTTAATCCCTCGGGGTTTTTGGGCGGTGTCTGCCAAACAAAGGACACCTCGTTGGAATCCTGGGATTCGCTCCACCAGCCGGTTTTGCTGCGCACCTTGAAAAAATAGCGATTGCCCGGTCGTAAATCGGTGACAACGTGGGTCGCAGTCCGGCCTCCCCCTGGAGACAAAACGCCGCCGGGCACGGCGATCCGCGTCTCGTACGAGACCGGACAGGTTGGACAAAAGGTCTTCGCCGGCACCTCGGCCCGATAGAGGTCAAAGCGGTCAATCTCTTCGACATCGTTGCTGGTGACCGTTTTCTTGGGATAGTTCCAGGTGAGCGTTGCGCCTGTCTCGTCCAACTCCACCTGGAGATCGCCGATGGGCTTGGGCACGGCGTGCTGGGGCGGGATCGGTTTGTCCTTATAGCCGCAACCGCCAAGGATAAGCAGGAAACATGCCGCCAAGACAAACGTCGTCGACCGCAGCCAGGTGCCGCATCTGCTCATGATGTCATCCCTAAATGTGTTTCAGCCTCGGCAAGCGCCTCTTCGACGCGCTTTTGGCTTGTTCCCCCGGCGGAGAGTCGGCTGTTCACCGAACCGTCCACAGTGAGGACTGCAAAAACATCGGCCTCGATCAGCTCGGAAAATCGCCGCAATTCGTCCAGGGTCAGATCGATCAGTTCGCAATCCCGCTCCTGGCAATGGGCGACCACCCGTCCCACCACGCCATGCGCCTGCCGAAAGGGCATGTTGCGCCGCACCAGGTAATCGGCCAGGTCGGTGGCGGTCATGAAACCGCCGACGGTGGCCGCCCGCAGCCGCTCGACGTTGAATTCGGTATGATCGAGCAGTTCGGCGGTGATCGCCAGACTGGCCTTGACCGTGTCCAGGGCATCGAAGACCTGCTCCTTGTCTTCCTGCAGATCCCGATTGTAGGTGAGGGGCAATCCCTTGACCGTCATCATCAGGGCCATCAGCGCCCCGGTCACCCTGCCGGTCTTGCCGCGGATGAGTTCTGGGATATCCGGATTTTTTTTCTGCGGCATGATCGAGGAACCGGTGCAGTAGCGGTCGCCGATACGGATGAAATCGAACTCCTTGGTCGACCAGAGCACCAATTCCTCGGCCAGCCGGCTGAGATGGAGTTGGATCAGGCTGAGGCTGAACAGAAACTCCAGGGCAAAATCGCGGTCGCCGGTGGTGTCCATGGAATTGGCGCTGACCGCGGCGAAGCCCAGCTCCTCGGCCACCGAATGGCGGTCGATGGGCAGGCCTGTGCCAGCCAGGGCGGCGGCGCCCAGCGGCAGGATATCGATCCGCTGCCGACAGCCGGCCAACCGCTCGCGGTCCCGCCCAAACATCTGGACATAGGCGAGAAGATGGTGCGAGAGCAGCACCGGTTGCGCCCGCTGGAGGTGGGTGTAACCGGGCATCACCGCGCCCAGGTTTTTCCGGGCCTGGCGAACAAAGGCCCGCTGCGTCTCGGCGAGCAATGCATCCAGGGCATCGGCCTCGTCGCGTAGGTAGAGGCGGAAGTCGAGGTTTACCTGGTCGTTGCGGCTGCGGGCGGTGTGCAGCTTTGCCCCGGCCGGGCCGATCCGGTCGGTCAGGGCCTTCTCGATGTTCATGTGCACGTCTTCCAGCTCGGGCTTGAAGACAAACTCGCCGCGGTCGATCTCGGCCTCGATCTCGGCAAGGCCCCGGACAATGGCCTCCGCCTCGTCGGTTGTGATCAATCCCTGCCGGGCCAACATGTGCGCATGGGCCTTGGACCCCATGATATCGTGGCGATACAGCCGAGCGTCGTACTGGATCGAGGCGGAAAAGGCTTCAACCGAGGCGGCGGTGGTCTCGGCAAAGCGGCCGCCCCACATCTTGCCGGAAGGGAGTTTGGGTTCCACGCTCATTTCATCCGTTGGTGGGCCTGGATGCGCAGGCGCAGAGCGTTGAGCCGGATGAAGCCGGTGGCATCCGCCTGGTTGTAGACCTCGTCCTCCTCAAAGGTGGCAAAGGATTCGGAGTAAAGCGAATTGGCCGACTTCCGGCCCACCGGGATACAGTTGCCCTTGTAAAGCTTGAGCCGGACCGTGCCGTTCACCGTGGCCTGGGCATCGTCCATGGTCCGCTGGAGGAGTTGCATCTCCGGCGAGAACCAGAAACCGTTGTAGATCAGTTGCGAGTAGCGCGGCACCAAGCTATCGCGGATATTCAACACCTCGCGATCCAGGGTGATGGTTTCGAGATCGCGGTGGGCGGCCCGCAGGATGGTGCCGCCCGGGGTCTCGTACACGCCGCGCGACTTCATACCGACAAAACGGTTCTCAACCATGTCGAGCCGACCGATGCCGTTGGCCCCGCCCAGGGTGTTGAGTCGAGTCATCAGGGCCACCGGGCCGAGCCGCTCGCCGTCGATGGCCACCGGTGTCCCCTGCTCGAAATCGATCTCGATATAGGTGGGCGTATCCGGCGCCTTTTCCGGGGAAACGGTCAGCTTGAACATATCCTCGTCCGGCTCGTTCCAGGGATCCTCCAGGATGCCTCCCTCGAAGCTGATATGGAGCAGATTTTCGTCCGAGCTGTAGGGATTCTTCTTGGTCACCGGCACCGGGATATTGTGCTCCTTGGCAAAGGCGACCAGCTTCTGGCGGGAGTTGAGATCCCAGATCCGCCAGGGAGCGATGATGGTCAGTTTCGGGTTCAGCGCCAGGTAGCTCAACTCGAAGCGCACCTGATCGTTACCCTTGCCGGTGGCCCCGTGACTGACCGCGTCGGCCCCTTCCTGGGCGGCGATCCGCACCTGTTCCTTGGCGATCAGCGGCCGGGCGAGCGAGGTCCCCAGCAGATACGAGCCCTCGTAAATGGCGTTGGCCCGAAAGGCCGGAAAGATGTAATCGCGGACAAACTCCTCGCGCAGGTCCGAAACGATAACCTTCTCCGCGCCGGTGGCCAACCCCTTGGCGCGAACCGCATCCCAGTCCTCCTGCTGGCCGATGTCGGCGGAATAGGCGATAACCGGGCAGCCGTATTCGTTGGCCAGCCATTTCAAAATTACCGAGGTATCCAACCCGCCGGAGTAGGCGAGGACAATCTTTTTCGTGCTCATGACAGTGCTCTACAGGCTTCTCCGCGAAGCCTGACAATGGTTGACGGTTAGGCCGACTTCCCGCGCAGGATGAAGTGCTCCAGGATCGCCGCATGGATGTGCATTTTATTCTCCGCCTGCTCGAAGACCACGCTCTGCGGCCCTTCCAGGACCTCCTCGGTAATCTCTTCGCCACGATGGGCGGGCAGGCAATGGAGGACGATGGCATCCTTGTTCGCCTTGGCCAGCAGAGCGGCATTGAGCTGATAGTCCTGGAACACGCCCAATCGCTTTTCCTGCTCAGCCTCTTGGCCCATGGAGGCCCAGACATCGACATTGACCACATCGGCGCCGCGAATGGCCTCGGCCGGATCGCGGAGCACGACGATCGGCTGCGCGCTGCGGGCCCGGGCTTTCTCCAAAATCGCCGCATTGGGACTGAAACCGGCGGGACAGGCCAGAGTCAAGGAAAAGTCGAAGACCGAGGCTGCCTCGATCCAGGCGTTGGCCATATTGTTGCCATCGCCGATCCAGACCGTCTTCAGCCCGTCCAGGGATGTTTTCTCCTCGATCACCGTCATCAGGTCGCTCAGCACCTGGCAGGGATGATGGAGATCGGTCAAGGCATTGATCACCGGGACCGTGGCGTAGCGCGCCAGTTCCTCCACCACCTCCTGGCCAAAGGTGCGCACCACGATGGCATCGACGTATCGGGAAAGAACCCGGGCAGTGTCCTTCAACGGCTCGCCGCGACCCAATTGCGACTCCTTGGCCGACATGAAAATCACCTGGCCGCCCAAACCGTACATCGCGGCCTCGAAGGAAACCCGGGTGCGGGTCGAGGGCTTTTCGAACAGCAGACAGATGGTGCGCCCGGCAAGTTGCTGGAGGCGGACGCCCCGTTTGCGATCGGCCTTCAAGGCAAGGCCCCGGTCAATCAAGGCGCGCAAGGCGTCCTTGGAAAAATCACCCAATGCCAACAGATGGTTATTCATAACGCGATTCCAATGTGATCCGGCGCGATCCGGCATGCGCACCCATCGCCCGCTCGTTTCGGGCGCAGGCATGCCGATCTCCCTCCGGGAAAAAAAATAACTGATACAAAAAAACGGTTCGTTTGCAAAGGGATTTCGCGGAAGGACGCCTGATTGCGGCGTAACGAGGAGCGATCGGCTAAAACACTCCGGCAACGGCCTTGTCGAAGAAGAGGGCGGTCAAGAGGATTTTCGCCCCGATGGCGATCAGGATGGCGCCCCCGGCCACCTCGACCCGCTTCCCCCAGCGCTGGCCGGCCCGGGTGCCGAGGAACAATCCCAACACGGTAAAGCCGCAGGCAACCAGGCCAATCACCATCGAGGGCACCCAGATGACCACATCGAGCATGGCCAGGGTCAGGCCCACCGCCAGGGCATCGATACTGGTGGCCACCGACAGGGCCACCATGGTCAGGCCCCGGCTCGGATCGTTGGCGCGGTCCTCGCCTTCCTCGGCCTGGAGCGCCTCGCGGACCATGCGGCCGCCGATGTAGAGCAGCAGGAAAAAGGCGATCCAATGGCTCCACGCCGCGACAAAGGATTGCACCGTGAGCCCGGCTAACCAGCCGATCACCGGCATCATCGCCTGGAAAAGCCCGAAGTGAAAGGCGAGGCGAAAGCAGGGCCGAAAAGTCAGGGGGCGGAGGATGGCCCCGGCCGCCAGGGCCACGGCAAAGGCGTCCATGGCCAAGGCCACGGCCAGGGCAATCAGGGAAAGGGTATCCACGGTGGTTGCAGGAGAAACCGACCTGCTCAGGCGAGTCGGTCAAGCACCCGGCAGAGCTTGTCGATCAGCAGGTCGATCTCCTCCCGGCCAACGATCAATGGGGGAACAAAACGCAACACCTTGTTGCCGGCAAAGTTGATCAACGCGCCCTCTTCGAACATCTGTTGGACGATGTTCAGACCCTGCTCGATTCCCTTGTCGGTCAGCACCAGGCCCAGCAGCAGGCCGCGGCCCCTGACGCCGGTGGCCAGGTGGGGATAACGCGCGGCTACTGCCTGGAGTTGCTCGACGAAATAGGCGCTCTTGTGCTGGACCGCATCCATGAACCCATCGGCCAGCATGATCTTGAGCACCTCGACCGCGGCCGCCGCCGCCACCGGATTGCCGCCAAAGGTCGAGGCATGGGTACCCACGGTGAGCGAGTTGGCGATTGTTTCCGTGGTCAGCATGGCGCCGATGGGCAGACCGTTGCCCAGGGCCTTGGCCAGGGTCATGATGTCCGGGGTCACGCCCAACTGTTCGTGGGCAAACAGGGTCCCGGTCCGGCCGAGACCGGTCTGCACCTCGTCGAAGATCAAGAGCAACCCGTGCCGATCGCAGATCTCCCGAATCGCCCGCAGATACTCAGGTTCCAGGGGCCGGACGCCGCTCTCGCCCTGGAGCGGTTCGCAGAGGATGGCACAGGTTCGGGAAGTGATCAGCGCTTCGATGGTCTTGGGATCGCCGAACTCGGCGTGGACGAAGCCCTGGGGCAGGGGCTCGAAGCCCTGATGAAACCTGGGCTGGCCGGTGGCGGCCACCGTGGCGAGCGTCCGGCCGTGAAAGGAGCCTGCAAGCGAGATGATTTCGTAGCGACCCTCGCCGCTGTGAATCCGCGCCAGTTTGATCGCTGCCTCGTTGGCCTCGGCGCCGCTATTGCACATGAACACCCGGTCGGCATAGCTGTTGGCCACCAGCAGTTCGGCGAGTTCGATCTGCGGCGGGGTGTGAAACAGGTTGGAAACGTGAACGAGGGAAGCCGCCTGGCGGCAGATGGCCTCGGTCACCGCCGGATGGCAGTGGCCCAGCGAACAGACCGCGATGCCGGCGAGAAAGTCGAGATACTCCTTGCCGTCGGCATCCCACAAACGGCAGCCGCTCCCCTTGACCATGGCTGCCGGAAACCGGCTGTAGGTTCCAATGAACACGTTGTTTCCTCGTGCCGCCCACTCTGCGTTGCTCATGCCACCAACTCCGTGCCGATGCCCTTTCGGGTGAAAATTTCCAGTAATATTGCGTGTTCTTGCCGGCCATCGATGATATGGGCCTTGGCCACGCCGCCATCCAGGGCGGATTTGCAGCAGTTGACCTTGGGAATCATCCCGCCCTTGATCACCCCGGCCGCGATCAGGTCGTCGATCTGATCGCGATAGATGGTGGAGATCAGCTCGCCGCTCTGGTTCTTGACGCCCTCGACATCGGTGAGCAGCATCAGCTTGACCGCGTTCAGCTCGGCGGCAATGGCGCCGGCCACCAAATCGGCGTTGATGTTGAAAGCTCGGCCATCCTCGCCCACGCCGACCGGGGCGATCACCGGGATGAAATCCTGCCGGTCAAGGGCGGTGAGGATCTCGGGGTTGACCTTGGTTACTTCCCCGACCCGGCCGATATCGATCAGCTCCGGCGGCTGATCCTCGGCGGCGGGTTTGCCCTGGATGGTGAGCTTCCTCGCCTGCACCAGATCGCCGTCCCGGCCGGAGAGGCCGACCGCCTTGCCGCCGCAATGGTTGATCAGGCCGACGATCTCCTTGTTGACCTTGCCCACCAGCACCATCTCGACCACATCCATGGTTTCGCCGTCGGTGACCCGCATGCCCTGGACATAGCTGGGAGTGACCTGCATCTTTTCCAGAAAACGGTTGATCTGCGGGCCGCCGCCGTGCACCACCACCGGATTGATACCGATGTACTTCATCAGGATGATGTCGAGGGCAAAGTTGCGCTTGAGCGTCTCGTCGACCATGGCATGACCGCCGTACTTGATCACCACGGTCTTTTCCCTGAACTCGCGGATATACGGCAACGACTCCACCAACACCTTGGCCTTGGCAATTTCCTCTCGAATCATCTCTTCCATCCTGTTTGTTTTGCTGACCCGGCATCCTCGGGCATGGTCACAAAGGGCGGGGAGTTATTGTACTCCCGCTTCAACCCCGTGTAAACCTTTCTATTTCTCCCTTGGGGAAAAGGCCGATTCGCCCGCACCCTCCCCCTTTACATTTGCCGGCGAACCCTGTAATATGAAAATGCTCTTGCAAAAAATAAACCCAAAACACATTCCACGCACTTTTAACGATTCTTCGAGGAAATACTATGGGGCGCCTCCTTGCCATCCTCTCCCCTGCCCTGTGCCTGCTCCTGCTTGCTCTTCAAGTTGCCGCGACACCTTGCCGCGCCGCCGAGGAGGCCTCCCCGCCGATCAGCATCGAGGCCAACCGGATGGTTTCACAAGAAAACCAGAATTCGGTGCTCTTTCTCGGCAAGGTTGACGCACGTCAGGGCAATCTCACAATTCTCGCCGAAGAGATGACGGTTTTCTATACCGAAAATAAAGGGGAGAAGGAGAAGAACGCCAAAACCACCCAAGCCACCAACCAAGTGGAAAAGCTGATCTGCAAGAACAACGTCAAGATTACCCAGGGCGACTGGTTGGGAACCGGCGACCGGATGGATTACTTCGCCAAGGAGCGCAAGGTCGTGCTCAGCGGCAATGCCAAGGCCTGGCAGGGGCAAAACATGGTCGCCGGCAAGACCATCGTCTACTACCTCGACGAAAAGCGTTCCGTCGTCGAGCCGGATGCGACCACCAACGGCAGGGTCAGGGCGGTCATCCATCCGGATTCGAAGAAAAAACCATGAACGGAGCCGCCATTCTCGAAACCCGCAGCCTGGTCAAGACATATCGCGACCGACGGGTGGTCGATCAGGTCAGCCTGCACGTGAACAGCTCCTCGGTGGTCGGCTTGCTGGGGCCGAACGGGGCCGGCAAAACCACCACCTTTTATTCGATTGTCGGCTTTATCCGCCCGACCAGCGGCGCTATCCTGCTGGACGGCGAAGACATCACCTCGCTCCCCATCCACAAGCGCGCCGCTCGCGGCATCACCTATCTGGCGCAGGAGCCTTCGGTGTTCAAGAAGTTGACCGTGGAGGAAAACATCCGCATCGTCCTCGAACCACTGGGACTGCCCCGCAACGAGATCAACAATCGGATCGCGGAGTTGATGGCGGAACTCAAATTGGAATACCTCGCCGGCAACAAGGGCCATGCCCTTTCCGGCGGAGAGCGGCGACGGGTGGAGATCATGCGCGCCCTGGCCACCAAACCGCGCTTCATCCTGCTGGACGAGCCTTTTGCCGGGGTCGATCCGCTGTCGGTGGCCGACCTACAGAACATCATCCGCGATTTGAAGGCCAAGGGGCTGGGCATCCTGATTTCCGACCACAACGTGCGCGAAACCTTGCAGGTCTGCGATTTCGCCTATATCATGAATAGCGGCCAGGTGCTGACCAGCGGCGGCGCCGACGACATCATCCAAAGCGCCGTGGCCCGGAAAATGTACCTCGGCGACAACTTTCACATGTAAATAAACTCGACAACCCCAACCTGACGCGAACCGCACCGCAACCGAAACGACATGGCCCTGGAACTCAGACAAAGCCTCAAGCTCGCACAGAAACTGGTGATGACGCCGCAACTGCGCCAAGCCATCAAACTGTTGCAGCTCGGCCGCCTTGAGCTGACCGAGGCCCTGCAGGCGGAAATCGAACAGAACCCCATGCTGGAAGAGGCGCCGAGCCTGCTCGAACCGACGGCCAATCCCGAAGCCCTCAGCGCAGAAGAAAATCCCTACCAAGCCGAGGCGCAGGTCACCGACCGGGTCAAGGGCGACGATCCGGCCACGGTGGCCGAAGTGAACTGGGAGGATTACGCCAACAGCTTCGATTCGTTCGACAACGACCCTTCCTTTTCCTACGAAACCCCGCCGGCCGACGCCCCCTCCCAGTTCGACTTCATCTCGGCCACGCCCGGCTTGGCGTCCTATCTGCAATGGCAGTTGACCCACCTCGATCTCAGCGAGCAGGACGCCGAGCTGACCAAGTTCATCATCTGCAACCTGGACGGCCACGGTTTTCTCGAGGCGAGCATCGCCGATATCTGTGCCTTTGGCCAGTGCTCCGAAGAAGAGGCCGAGGGTGTGCTGCGTCTGGTGCAGAGTTTGGATCCGCCGGGAGTCGCGGCCCGCGACATCCGCGAATCGCTCCTCTTGCAACTGGACCGTCTCGACTATTACGACACCCTACCCTACCACATCGTCGAGCGGCACATGCCGCTGCTGGAGGCGCGCAATTATGCCCAACTGGCGCGAGAATTCGGGGTGCCGCTGAAAAAGATCACCGAGGCGGTGGCCGTCATCCAGGAACTGACCCCCTATCCCGGCAACGAATTCAGCAACGAGCAGACCAACTATGTGGTCCCGGATGTCTATGTCTACAAAATCGACGATGAATTCGTGATTCAGCTCAACGACGAAGGGTTGCCGCAGTTGCAGCTCTCCAGCGAATACCAGCAACTGCTCAAGCAGAAGAACGCCCTGAGCGCGGAATCGCGGGGCTATCTGCGGGAGAACAAACGCAACGCCGAATGGTTTATCAAATCCATCGAACAGCGGCAGCGCACCATCTACCGGGTCATGGAGAGCCTGCTCAAATTTCAGAGGGCGTTCTTCGAGTCCGGCCCGGAGGCGATGCGCCCCTTGATCCTCCGGGACGTGGCCGAGGACATCGGCATGCACGAGTCCACCATCAGCCGGGTAACCTCCAACAAGTACGTGCATTGCCCGCAAGGGATCTACGAACTCAAGTATTTCTTCAGCACCGCGGTGGCCACCTCGGACGGCGACACCGTGGCCGCGGAGGCCATCAAGACCCGCATCCGGCAACTGATCAACGGCGAAAACCCGACCAAGCCGTTGAGCGACAACAAAATATCCGAATTGCTGGCCAAGGAGAACATCACCGTAGCCCGGAGAACCGTTGCCAAATACAGGGAACAACTCAAGATACTTCCGGTCAAACACCGGCGGCAAACGCATTAGACAGAGGCGGCCCCATGCCAAGGTTGCAAAACGATGCGATCATCCTGGAGATGAAGGCCGCCACCAAGGAAGGGGCCCTGCGCGAATTGGCGGGACTCGCCGCAACCGTATGCGGACGGTTCACCGAAGAGACGCTCTATAACGTCCTGTTGGAAAGGGAAGCGGTGGGATCGACCGGGGTCGGCAACGGCGTGGCCATTCCCCACGGCAAGATCGAGGGGCTTGACGAGATTCTGCTCTGTTTCGGCCGGAGCAGGGCGGGCATCAACTTCGATGCCATCGACAAACGGCCGGCCCACCTGTTTATCCTTCTGCTCTCTCCCGCCGGCAAGGCCGGCGAATATCTGCACACCCTGGCCAGGGTCAGCAAAATCCTCAAAGAAAGCGGCAACCGGCAACGCTTGTTCGACAGCGCCAGCCGGGACGAAATCGTCCAACTGTTCGCCACCACACCGGCTGCGGCCTGACCACGCAGACCGCATCCGGTTCGATTCAAGCCCGCATCAGCTCCGGATCATCTCCGCAATCTGAAAGGCCATCTCCAAGGATTGCTCGGCATTAAGCCGGGGATCGCAGGTGGTCAGATAACGCTGTCCCAACTGCGCGTCGGAAAGCTGCCGCGCACCGCCGATGCATTCGGTGACATCGTCGCCGGTCAACTCGAAATGAACCCCGCCAGGGACCGTGCCCTCCACCCAGTTCAACTCGAAAAAGCAGCGCAGCTCCGAGAGAATGTTCTCGAAATCGCGGGTCTTGTGACCGGAATCGGCCTTGAAGGTGTTGGCGTGCATCGGGTCGCAGGTCCAGAGGACATGATAGCCGGATTTCTTCACCGCCCGCAGCAAGGGTGGCAGGTGCTTGTCGATCGCCTTGAAGCCAAAGCGAGTGATCAGGGTGATGCGGCCGGGTTCGTTCTCGGGGTTGAGCCGCTCGATAATCGCTAGGATGTCGTCGGCGTCGTAGTTAGGCCCCACCTTCATGCCGAGCGGATTGCGCACGCCCCGAAGAAATTCGATGTGGGCGCCGTCGATCTGTCGGGTGCGGTCGCCGATCCACAGCATGTGGGCGGAGCAGTCGTACCAGCCGCCCGCCACGGAATCCTCGCGGGTGAGCGCCTCTTCGTAGCCGAGAAACAGAGCCTCATGGGAGGTATAAAAACTTGCCTCCTTGAGCTGCGGGGTGTCGGTGGGGATGCCGATGGTCTCCATGAACTTGAGGGCGCTGCTGATCTGCTTGGCCATGCGTTCGTAGGAGCGGCCCATGGGCGATTGTTTGACGAACTCCTGGTTCCAGGCCTGTACCCGGTGCAGCGAGCTGAACCCCCCACGGGTAAAGGCGCGCAGCAGGTTCATGGTCGCCGCCGACAGGTGATAGCCCTTGAGCATGCGCTCGGGATCGGGGATGCGCGCCTCGAGGACCGGTTCGGCGGAGTTGGCCATGTCGCCGCGATAACTGGGCAGCTCAACGCCATTGACCTTTTCGGTGTCGCTGGAACGCGGCTTGGCATACTGCCCGGCGATCCGGCCAACCTTGACCACCGGCTTGTTGCCGGCATAGGTGAGGATGACCGCCATCTGCAGTAACACCTTGAGGGTTTCGCGGATGTTCGGGGCGGTGCAGCGGGAAAACTCCTCGGAGCAATCGCCGCCCTGGAGCAGGAACGCCTCGCCCCGGACCGCCTTGGCCAGCATGGCCTTCAAATCCCGGATCTCGCCGGCAAACACCAGCGGCGGCAGCAGGGACAAGGTCTGAACGATCTCGTCGTAGCGCTCTTTGTCCGGCCAGTTGGGTTGCTGCAGGGCGGTGAAGTTGTGCCAGCTTGTTTTACTCCAATTGCGCGTTTTCTCCATGGTCGTCGTGTCAGGTAAGGGTTATCGAGAAGCGCCGGTCGTTGTCCAGCTACGGCGCCAGCGATCGGATTGTTTATGTATTTTCGCCCACATCCTTGCGGCAGCTGGTGCCGAAACAGCATACCTCCTGATCGAAAACATTGAGGATGCGCAGGGCCTGATCCCGTTTCTCCGGGTCGGCAAAAGGTGCGAACTCACACTCTTGCACCAGCGTTTCGGCCTGCCGTCGGTCGGGAATGCACGCCATGCCGGTGGCCAGGACCTTGCCCCGGTCCGTCTCCAACAATTCCGCGTCCCGGCCGTTGGTGACGATGGCCAGGGGAATGCGGTAGTTGGGATCGAGCATCCGGGCCGCCGCGATCGCCGCCTTTTCCCTGGTCACCAGCGAACCTGGGCCGTAACGCAGGATCATCAGGCGACGGCCGTCGATCCGCACGGTCAGCTCGATCAGGGTCTGCACCCTGTTGCCGCCATAGCAGGAGTCGATGGTCAACCGGGGCTCAAGCTCCTCCTTGCGGTACCCAAGTTGTTCGACGAGCAGCCGGGCCAACTGCTGCCGGATGCGCTCGTCGTCGGTGTCGGGCAGCTCTTCACCGGTGAGATAATCCTGCAACGCACCGTAGACAATATGATGTCCCGAGGTATCGATCATGGGTGACCCGAAAAAAGTGGCGAACAACCGGAAGGAGGACAACGATGCAAGGCAAACCGGCCGGAGCTGTTCGGCGTCCTGCTCTTCTCTTTCGCCGCAGCTCCATCAAAGACAAAGGTGTTCAGAACGGTAAGGTGCTAAATAATCGTGGATTGCCGATTTTGTCAATCCTCAATTTGTGCGAATGAGGGCGATATAAAGGTCTGCAGGCGGCCTGGCAAGGGAGCCGCTTCCATGAAAAACTGGCCGAGGCTTAAAAAGCCGGGTATGGTTGGCCGTGCCGATCCGGCTGACGACGCGGCGACCGTTTCCCTCCCCCCTCTTTTCCTGTAGCCAAGCAGACGATGACCACGACAAACGACACCCACCCCAATGATCGGCAATGGTTGAAGATTTCCCTGTTCTGCCCGCATCGCCTCCTGGAGTCGGCGGCCGATCTCATTGGCGTACTCAGCGGCGCCGGTGTGGAACAGAGTCCGGAAACCGAGGCCGGCGCGACGATCAGCGGTTTTTTCCAGCTGCGCACCGCAACCGGCGAACCACACCCGTTGGGAAACAGTGCCACTGCCATCCTGGCTCGGGTCGAGCAGGAGATGACCCAATTGTTCGCCCTCTATGGGTGCGTCCCGGAACAACCGGCAACCACCCTGTTGGCCGACCAGGATTGGGCCACCAGTTGGCAGCAGTATTTCAAGCCCTTTGCGATCGTTCCCGGCCTGGTGATCAAGCCCTCCTGGGAGAGCTTTCAACCCGAACCCGGCCAGCATGTCATCGAGATGGATCCCGGCATGGCCTTCGGGACCGGTCAGCACGCCTCGACCCGGATGGCGCTGGCCCTGATCCAACACAGCATGGAGACAATCCAGCCCCAAAGGGTCCTGGATGTCGGCACAGGCACCGGTATCCTGGCCATGGCTGCCGCCCTGTTTGGAGCAAAACAGGTCGTGGCCATCGACAACGATCCGGATGCGGTGACGGTGGCGCGGGAGAATATCGAAAAGAATCGTCTGAGCGGGACCATCGAGGTCAGTGCCAGGTCGGTGGCGCTGATCCGCGGAACCTTTCAGTTGGTTTCCGCCAACATCGTCCACGACGTACTGGTGGCCATGGCGCTGGAGTTGGCCGCATTGACCGCCAACGGTGGGCATCTGGTGCTGGCCGGAATTCTCAGCGGTGGGCAGGAGGAAAACATCGTCAGGGTGTACGGCGATCTCGGATTGCAGCCCATCGACCGGTTGTATCAGGACGAGTGGGTGGCGCTGCTCTTGTGCAAAAGGAACCATTGAGCCACTTCCGGTCATAGGCCGGAGGTGGCTCTAAACGATTGCCAAGTGTTGTGCAATCAGGCGACATTGCTGACAGAACTGGAGCCGTTCGTCAGTGTCGAGAACACATCGCCGCCCGCCTGCCCCTCTCGACCCATTGCCGCCATGCTCATATACTGCTCAATTGCCGCGGCAAGGATTGAATCGAGCCCTTCCGCTCCGGAAACCTGATTTTCTGAACTGGCGGACGGCCCTTGCGGACGATTGGCCTCCATGGCCGCGACGGCGTCGTCCGAACTGAGGGAACCATCGCCGTCACTGTCGTAACTGCCGATGAAATCCTCGGCCGCAAGCGAGGAACCGGTGGCATTGTTGATGATCCCGACCAATCCTTCCGCCTCCTCCGCGCTGATCACCCCGTCGCCGTTGGCATCGGCGGAACTCACCATCTCGGATTCGTCAGGCCCGCGCATCCCCCCCATGCCACTCGGCGGAGGTGGCGGCCCCTGCGGCCGGTTGGCCTCCAGGGCGGAGACGGTCTCGTCCTCGCTCAGCGTCCCGTCGCTGTCCGCGTCGTAGGTGGCGAGAAACTCCGAGAGATCGACGGACACGCCGGTGGCCTCGCCGATCTTTTCCGTCAGGCTCTGCACCTCGGTCGAATCGAGCCCACCGCTGCCATCCGCATCGAGCTTGGTAAACAGCTCGCCGAGACTGGGTTTCTCCTTGGTTGAAGTTTGTTCCGTCCCTCCGGTAGCGCTGCGTGTGCGCATGCCGGACAGCATCCCCACGGAATAACTGCTGGAACCGATACCACTGATTGTCATGATCTTCCTCCATACGTTGAGTCGTCGGCACCCGATCCCCTTTCCGGCCTCATGCCACGGGGCAGGGGCGGACGCGCCGCCCTTCGTGCCGCAGGGTTGCCTCTCGTATCGTCTTGAACAAAGAGGTGTTTTATGGTGATTGCGTCACCCAGTGGAAACAAGGTGCAACACAGACCTCGCTTTGTGTCGCGAATGTAACGGCGTGTTGCACTGCATCTTTGCCGGCATAGGCTGTGCTGGGCATTCTCGACATCCGCCCCGGCTTCCGGAACACCTTTCCTCAAGCGCGGCCGACAACCGGTTCCCCACAAGAAGAGTATCGGTAAATCAGCGGGTTTTGACTGTAAATTCTCCGATAAAAAATGTTAAGTAGTGTAAATTGCCTTACCGGGAGCCGGCGGGAGGTTTTAAGGTGAGGCGGTCAAGACCCTTTTCCACCACCCTCTGCTATCAGTGCCTCGACGATGCACATCCTGATTATTGACGACGACACCGAACTCTGCGATCTGCTCACCGAATATCTGGAGGAGGAAGACTTTGCCGTTTCCGCCTGCCATACCGCGCAGCAGGGGTTGAGCGAAGCCCTCTCCGGCAATTATGCCTTCCTGATCCTCGATGTTATGCTCCCTGGTTACAGCGGGATCGACCTGCTTCGGCAGATCCGCCAATCCTCGGCGGTGCCGATTCTGATGTTGACCGCCCGAGGCGACGAGGTCGACCGGATTGTCGGCCTGGAGATGGGCGCCGACGACTATCTCCCCAAGCCCTTCAATCCCCGCGAGCTGGTCGCGCGCATCCGGGCCATCCAGCGCCGTGGCGAGAACGGGTTCTGCAATCGCCGGAGCGTTCCATCCAAGTTGCGGGCTGACGATCTTCTCGTCGATTTGGGAACGCGGACGGTCCTGCAACACCAGACGGAAATCCCGCTGACCGCCATGGAATTCACCCTGCTCCATGCCCTGCTCAAGCAGATCGGCACCGTGGTCCATCGGGACGAGCTGGCGCAGGAGGTGCTTGGCCGCAAATTGGAGATGTTCGACCGGAGCATCGATGTCCATATCAGCAGCCTGCGCAAGAAACTCGGCCGCAACGTCAACGGCATCGAACGGATCAAAACCGTGCGCGGCGTCGGCTACCTCTACACCCGCACCTGAACGCTCACGGCCGCCATGCGCAGCATTTTTTTTCGCCTCCTCCTGGCTTTTTCCCTGATCCTCGTCCTTGCCGGACTGATCAGCAGCCTGATCATGTTTTCCTTTTCCCGGCAGTCGGCCGATTCCTTCCGCCGCGACTTCCTGCAACAGCTGCAAAGCGGTATGGCCCGCTCGATGGTGCTGATGGGACAGGCCGCCTATGTGATGCGCCAGTATCGCGGAGCCGCGGCCTTCGAAGCCTATGTCAAGGAAATCGACGCCACCCAGCGAACCCGGTTGTATCTTGGCATCGACAACACAATCGTCCCGGAAGAACCGGCCCTGGAGCCGGACCTCCTTGCGAAGATTGCCCACATGGGAGCAAACGCCCCACCCATCATCGAGGACGACGGCCGCGAGCTGATCGTGATCCAGCGGCTGGTCGCCCCGGAGGGGCAACCCTATACGGTGATCGGGCGGCACCGCCTGGGACCGCCTCCCGGCATGGACAAACTGTGGCCGCCGGAAAAACGACCGAGGGACGGCTTTCCGCCCCCGCCCCCGAAGCAGGAAGGATTGTTCACCCCATTTGCGCGGCAGCAGGAACTGCGCCTTCTGGTCTTCCTGCCCATCGCCGGGGTGATCTGTTATCTCCTGGCCCGATCGTTCAGCTCCCCCTTGGCCCGATTGCGCGCGATCAGTCGGCAAATCGCCGCCGGCGACTTATCGGCACGGGTGGGCGCGAGTCTCGGCAAACCGGGTAACGAAATCGGCGATCTCGCGCGGGATTTCGATCACATGGCAGAACGGATGGAGGGCTTGGTCAACGGACAGAAACGGTTGCTGCTCGACATCTCCCATGAGCTGCGCTCCCCGCTGGCCCGGCTCAACCTTGCCCTGGAACTGGCGAAAAAGCGTTTTCCCGAAGAGGATGCCGCCCTCGCCCGCATCGGTCGCGAATCCGAACGCCTGAACGTGCTGATCGGCCAACTGCTGACCCTGAGCCGAAGCGATATGCTCGCCCTGAGCGAGGAAGCGTCGCCGGTCTATCTTGCCGACCTCCTGTTGGAAATAGCCGAAGATGTCGATTTCGAGACCGGGAATAAGGGAAAGGGGGTCACGATTCTTACCGTTGAACCCGCTGTGGTTGCCGGATCCCGCGAGCTGCTCAGACAGGCGATCGAAAATATCGTCCGCAACGGCGCCCATTACCCCCGCCCCGGCAGCCGAGTGGAGATCGGCCTGTCCCTTATCGA
>Ga0074195_1000769_pt1 | contig 55684 bp, 33 predicted proteins | sample EPASupsiteHSE623_FD_64525 | JGI IMG/M metagenome (GOLD analysis project Ga0074195, IMG submission 64525) | Bioremediated contaminated groundwater from EPA Superfund site, New Mexico - Sample HSE6-23 | ecosystem: Environmental > Aquatic > Deep subsurface > Groundwater > Contaminated ...
AAGTTATAGTCTGAGCCTATAAAGGGTATAGTTTGAGCCTATAAAGGTTATAGTTCAGCCTATAAAGGTTATAGTTCAGCCTATAAAGGTTATAGTTCAGCCTATAAAGGTTATAGTTCGAGCCGGAGACACCTGTAAATATTAGGGTTTCGGAGCGCCTAAAATCTTTACAATACTAACAACTAAAAACAAACAGACTAAACAAGTGAGACCCCCCCTTGAAATTTTAGAGGTTGTCAAAACTCGAGGTCTTTGGTTTTGTCTGTTTGTTTTTTTGGAGATTTAAAAACACCACCACAAGAGACCAAAAGAATCTCATAAGAGGGCCTAATCAGGTCATAGTTCATCCCATATACATAGTTTGAACCCGAAAGGTTAGTGTTAATAAAGGTCTTGAGGTTTCATCCTTCATTGATGGTGGGGTGGGATTTCAATTTCCATGTTTTCTACAACGCCCCACTGGATGTCTCCGGTGTAAAGGCATGGCTTGCTCCGCTCGTCGCCTCGGAGATCCTTGCACCAGCGGAGCATCGCGAAATGATCATTTCTAAGATGCAGTATAGCAACCTCTTAGCGAGTGAGCCCTCTCCGACTGAGTAATTGCCCGCCGTCAATGACGGCATCGTCCCAAAATAGCTCTGTCTAAATATTCAAGATCGTTTTTCGAACTTTTTAGCAGAGTGAACCAATTAGCCCGGAATAGGTGAGTCCACTCGACTTCAATCGAGGAGCTCACCTATTCCCAAACGAAACCCTGGATTCTTCGACAATCCCTAATACTGCTGTTTTCGACTCGAACTATAACCTTTATAGGCTCATGAAAATTGGTTCTTGAGCTTTCTCAAAAACATGGCTATTACTGAGCCTTTCCATGAATTGACCGAAAGCCCTTGAATTTGGACAAGGCGCACATGGGGTTAGGTTTTGCCTTTTCGGAGTTCAAAATTTGTGTGTGAAACTCCATTCGTAAGGTCTCTGAGGCGAGTAATGGGTTGCCAGGTTGGGCCCTGCGAAATCTTTCAACCAACAATTGGAATACTCAGGGAAGGGAAGAGATGGGGAAATATTCAGGAGATTTTCATGCGTTCCAAAGCGACTTTGTTCATCATGATTTTCAGCATCATCTCAGAACCGACAACCTTCTTCTTCACCATTTCCTGCTGTTGATAATCCAGACGGGAAAAAGCTTCGGCTTTTAGTTGTTCCAATGCTTCGGGGGGAAGACTTTGTTGAAAAAATCGCGCCCGTTCATGGTCTACCTTTTCGTTTTGGACTTGTTCTAATCGCTGTTTCTGAGCAGCGGCCTCTTCCTGAGCTTTTCGATTGGCGGATTCTTTTGTTTTCTTTTTTGTTTCCTTGTCTTCTCTGTGAGAAAGACCATAATCACCAAGCAAGGCTTTCGTAAGATAGTTGCGATAATTGCTTCCCTTGTTCAGGTTTGCTCCTGGATTAACCTCGTTTGAACCATCATTGGCACATTCAATATTTCGGGCCACATAATCAACGTTTTGCTTTTCCAGCCAGGTCTTTAATAATTTTCGAAGCGACTCTTTTTCTCGCAAATCCTTTGGTAATAAAGCAATCAGCTTTTTAAGATCTTCGCTTTCCGGGGGTTCGCTTTTTTGCGAAACAAGAACATTTTGAATTGATTCGACTTCTACCAGTTGTGCTTTTTCCCGTCCTCTTGATTTAATGAAAAATCTTATTTGTCCAACAGTGTGACCCATTTTAAGTTCTTCAAAATAAAAAGAAATATCTGTTTTTTCAGCAAGCTCTTTCTGAGCAGGCACAATCACTCTTTTCTTGAAGTCGGTATATTGTTTATATTGATTTTGATCAATTCCTAGGATTGATCGCAATTCAGAGACCATGAAAAGTCTTTGTCCGATCTTTTCGTACTGCTTCAAAAGCTCATAAATTCTGATGGAAAATTGGCTTTTTAGCTGAACGATATTTTCCAGACGATAATTGGTGAAATGACTCTTCAGCCTAAGTAAAAATGGTTTTAAACTCGGGTCAAAACATAATTGAACAACTCCGCTCCCATCTACGTATTTGCTTGAGGACAACCAGCTGACATTTAAAGTAACCTCAACCCCGTTTTCGTTTGGATAAACAATTTTCAGGTTTTTTTCTTTAAGGTCCAAAATTATTTTTTCAAGCCGGTTATAGTTCTCCGATTCATTTTCAAGGGAATCCTGAAAATCCTTGATTTTGAGTGAATATTCTTTAAAGTCTTTATCTTCTAAATTTATACTTGAAGCCAAAAATAGAAGCATTTTTTGTTCAACCGGGGAAAGTTTGTATGATGCTTCCACCAAGTAATTTGATTTCCGGACCATTTTATTTTGCACGAACCCACCTCATTAAAATAGTATCTTTTAATCAGACATTAATAACACAAGGTCTGATTAAAAGATACTATTTATGGATGTCTGTATTGACGCTAATTTTGTCTGTATTGACGCTAATTTTGTCTGGGTTTGGCGCTAATTTTGTCTGAGTTTGACGCTAATTTTGTCTGAGTTGCCACTAATTTTGTCTGGGTTGACGCTAATTTTGTCTGAGTTTGACGCTAATTTTGTCTGAGTTGCCACTAATTTTGTCTGGGTTGACGCTAATTTTGTCTGAGTTTGATCGAAAAAATCCTGAATTAGAAAGGTTTTACGATAGCCGACAATCTTTACAGTCTCTAAAAGAAAAGACAAACAAACAAACAAGGGGAGGGAAATGAAAAAGTTAGAGATTTCCAAATGACGTCATGACTTTTTTTGCTTTTTTGAAGATTCGAATAAAACACCGTGGCAAGCCACCCCGGGATTGTGTGGCGCCCCCTTGCCTACGCGGCGCGATCTTCGCTTGCCCCGTGGCCCTCAAAATGGCGGGAGCGGGGGGATTGTTTTTCGGGGATGTTTTGTTCTTTTGAGTGATTCCAATTTGTTCGGTAATCTCGAAAAATCAAAACCCGACCAACTGCTACTAGAAAATTAAATTACCTCTCGACAACACGAGCTCTGTTTTTTTGATCAAAGGCTGCTGTCAGTAAAATTCTGAGAGGGCACGGCGTATAGTTCGACACTCTAATAATGAGTGCACAAGATACTCATATGAACCTCGTCGGACACCTGGAAAAAAGTTCCCTCTTGGCCCAAGCAATTTTTGATGAAGGTGAGAACGTTCAAAATGGGGTGATGATGCATGTTGGAAGATCGGAATTTCAATGAGTTCAACAAAGGGTTGAGATTTATAGAGTAATGTGGCATAAACCCGGTCAGTTAAAAAACGGTGCCACGCCGCAAGAGACGTGACACGGTTGCCGGATGAACATTGAATAGTCTTGCGGCATCCGCTGCCGTTTTCTGTCCGGAATTGACTAATTGCATGATTTCCTGTTGCTGGCACGTTTTGAGTTTCGGGCGGCGACCACCGATGCGGCCTTGCTTGCGTGCTGCATCCAAGCCGCTGCGCGTGCGTTCGCGCAGCATCTCGCGTTCGAATTCCGCAAAGGTCCCCACGATTTGCATCATCATGCGACCACCAGGCGAGGTGGTATCAATCGCTTCGGTCAGACTGCGGAAACCAGCCTCAGCCTGAGCAATTTTTTCCATCAGGGACAATAAATCTTTTAGAGAACGCGACAGACGGTCGAGTTTCCAGACCACCACCACATCACCTTTGCGCAGTTGGTCTAGCAGACGATGCAGTTCCGGCCTGTCCCATCGTCCCCCCGAGGCCTTTTCCTGGAAGATCAGTTCACACCCGAAGGTTTTTAAAACGGTAATTTGTGATGCAACGTCTTGATCCTGGGTTGAAACACGCGCGTAACCGATAAGCATCTTTGCACAAACCTATTGCTAATTTTTATTATTATGCAATATATTTATGCAACATGCAATGCCTTAATGGATGATAGTCCAATCATTGTTGTGCAAACAAACGTTTGTGCAACGATGACAACAGTGATTTATCTATTGGGCCGTTTTAAGAGCATCAAAGGCTTTCACTTGAATTGCGCAATCCCAACGTCCCGGACGCTTAATGGAGTTTTACGTTCCATTACTCCCAAGCCCACAAGCTCTCAAAATCGTTCCCATCCGCCCAAAAAGCAGTTCGCTCCAGATCCACTCGTTTGAATGAGAACACGACCCCGGCGCCTGGCACACTCCTGTCCGGAGGTGTCATACAAAATCGCTGAAACTGTTGCAATAACGATGCTACCGGTTCCGATATCAATGGTCAAATCGAACCTGGCGCATGGACCGGATTCCATAGAAAAAGAATAGTTGGCGGCGTTGATGGGAAGTGTCGTTGACGCCACGCGCAAAGCCAAGGCCATTCCGGCGTCGAGTGCTTGTCTGGCCTGGCTTTCGAACATGGAATATTGAATGGTCATTCCGTGGGTAACGTTTGAAAATCCCATCCCATAGGTCACCAAAGTTAAAATGAATAGGACTGTCAGAGCGTAAAAAGCGATAAATCCTTGCTTACTCACCTTTTATAGTTCCTCAAAGCAACTGAAAAACGAAAGGGAATCGATAATTCATCAATATCCTGAACATCATTTGAATTTCTATCTTCATATAACAGCCAGGTTCCCACAACCAATTGGGGGCCAAATAAGGGTAATTTGGAATCCTCAAAAAAGGCTTTGCTTTCCAATGAAGTGATCTTCAATTTCAGATTGGTATCGCCCATAAGGGTTTCGCGGGGAAGAATCGATGGGGAAACCATGTGACGAACCAGCGTAAACGTAGGAGATGCAAGGACCCATACACGATAACGCTGCTCGACAGAATTCGCGATCACTTTATATTCAAGCAAGGGCAAACCGTCTACGTCCTCTTCCAGAGATGCTTGGGTCAGGCCTTTAGAAGCATATTCTGCTTGCAGAAGACCTTTGTCACCAACCGGACTATTTTTTGGGGCACCCTCCATAAGTAAGCGTCGACCAATGACCATGTTGGTGAGTATCTCATTGGCGATCTGATCTTCCCGATCAATGACCATTCCCGTCTGCATGACGCTTGCCAAAGCGGTTGCGATAAGCATAAAAACCATACTGCAGATGATCACTTCGATCAGGGTGAACCCCATGCGTTTAATTTTCAACAGGAACTCCGCTCAAAGGAAGAAAAGTGAAGAGAGAAACCGTTTCGTCCTGATTTGCCGATTGAACACGAACTTGCAATTGGAAAAGGGTTCCAGGCTGGACACGTTTTATTACCCCGTTTTCACCCGGCAACGGCAACAACGGCTCAATCTTGTATTGGCCAGAATATTGCCTTTGCAAAGCCGCCGGCCATGGACAACGACATCTGTCTTTTGAGGAAGTATCCCGCCAGCCCAATCCGTTGAGAGGTTCTGGAAGTTGTTCATCGGGATCAACATAATTTATAAATTGCGTAATCGGATCCGGAGAAGCAAACCATTGCTGTCGAAGGGTTTCCACGAGCTCTTCACATAGGATCAACGCGGTTAATTGTCTTTTATTCCCCTGGGAAATTGAACTGGCTGTGGTGAGTGCAACCAGAGTCCCTCCCAGGACAACGGATACAATCATCATCGCAACGAGAGCTTCGACAAAAAAATATGCTTGTCGTGAGGATTTGTAAAAATCGCAGTGGTTCATATTTTGCTTCTGGTTATCCTGCACTCTAATGTCGCAGTCTGATACGGTTTTCAACGGGATCAATCAGAATGTTCCATGCATCCGTGTCGTCGGTTTCTCCGGACGTAGGACTGTTGTCGAACGATTTGATCTGAAGATTCAGCGGAGAAGAAGGCGATAAAATTTTCCCGTCGGAGGTCACGCTGAACTCAATGGTATCATCGTTCAATGGTTGATTGGAGGCATCGGTAAGAACGATGCAAAAACCATCAGTTGCAATATCGCGTCTGCCCTTGCCTGCCGCCATCAACAGACCAAGCGGGTCGACCATGGTGTAACAACGGACGCGCTTTACAGGGGGATTAACTGGTGGTCCGTATGTGGCGTTTTCGAAAATAACCAATCCCCGACGGGCAAGGGGGCCGTCGCTTGGACCATCACCGGGACCCGCCGTAATCGTTGCTTCCATGAACAGGATGAGATCCTGATAGACCATGCGCGATTCCTGTTCCAATTTTTTCTCCCAAAGAAAAGTGGTCAGTTTGGGATATCCTCCGGCTACCATGATTCCGGCAATCATCAAGACTGCCAGAATCTCAATGAGAGTAAACCCCCGAGACTTTCGTATGAAAGCTTGTGAGGGACTCATTTTTCTTAGGAGCGTGGCCGTTTCGCCCGTCTGATTTTGAGGCGAAAAAGTCGATGGCGTCGTAATAGCTAACAACCCGTTATCAGGGTTTCACTCGTCGGCAAACCCGGAAACCATAGCCTTCAAAGGAGGAATCGGGCTTTACCCAATCTCTTGAAGACGGCATGGCAAATTCGGGCAGAGTCATCCATCCTCCGCCGCGTAAAATGCGATATGTGCCTGTTGCAGGCCCGGTCGGGTCGGTAGTCGGGCCATCGGTGTAGGGGCCATACCAATCCTGGCACCATTCCATCATATTTCCGACCATGTCATACAGACCCCAGGAGTTGGGGTGCTTCATGCCTACGGGGTGAGATTCCTGTGATATGACAGCGGGGGGTTGCCATGTAGGAGACATGGCAGGAGGCGAGACAGTCTGGTCGGGAATATTAGGGGGAGTTGGAGGAGCCACGGGAGTTGAGGGAAGAGATGCGATGGTTCCCGAAAGAGCATGGGAAGGCGACTTACGATCTAATGAGGCCTTGCCGTGTGTGTTTCCCGTGGCTGTGGAACTTGGAGATGCCTGATGAACCGGTAAGGGTTGAGCCATGGGGAGGGCTGTGGAGGGGGCGAAAGGAGCAGGAACTTTGGAAAGACACCATGCACTTTCTTCCTGAAAGGTGTCTCCCCAGGGATAGGTCGTTGTCGCGCCGGCCCTGCAAGCGTATTCCCATTCGGCTTCCGTGGGAAGACGAAAACCCGTGGCCTGGAAATTACAAGTGACCGATGCACCCTCGATTTGATAGCATTTTTCCAATTGCTGCCGCTCGCTCAGAGCATTGCAAAAACGAACGGCATCGAACCATGAAACGGAATCGACTGGCCGGGCGGGACCGATGTATTTCGATTGAGGCGCCTTGCCAAGAATCACCGTAACCTGGTCGCTGGTTATTTCGGTAGCTCCCATATAAAACGCTTGGCTGATACGGACTTCATGAACAGGTTGTTCATCGGAACGCCCCCGAAGTCCTCCCATGGAAAACACACCGGAAGGAATGAGGACCATTTTTATGGGGAGGTTCTGGCCGATGTCGACGCTCACCTCTTTCTGGAGTGCTTTTTGGCCATCGGATATAGGCGGAATCCGAGGAATAGAAGGTTGATTGCACCCTGTATTCAGGGCCAGGAGAAGACACATGAGGCCCACAGGCACCACGCTCCGAAAGATCATCCCTATTCTATTCACGTTTTGGCGCTCCTATTATCTTCTTTTTAGGCTGTGGCAATGTGAGTGTTTAACTGATTAGGAACGCGATTTCGCTCCCTCTCCTCGCTTTAAAAGCGCAGGAGAGGGCGTAGAGAGGGAGAAATCAGCCATTTCACTTACACTACCGGGACTTTCCCCCTTTTATGTAGCATTGGCAGCGGGATGGTGTCAAGGATTGGCGCGGAGTGTCAGGAAGTGATCATTGGGCTTTATCCAGGATGAAATCTCTGGTCTGCGCATTGCCTGCTATTACCACTTTGTCGGCATCCGCAAACTTATCAAGAACTTTATATCCTGGTTTGATGATAGAAAAGTAATACGTTCCATCCGTAAGGGCCACAGAATAGCGCCCAGGCGTAGTACTGGTACTGCCTTCGGAAAAGACTGATTTTATAAGAATGAAGTCCACACCGACTTTTTTATACACGCGGATTTCAGCTCCGCTTTGAACGTCCATGGCTGGCGTAGCAAGGACATATCCAGAAAGGGAAGAATATTGGGAAAGGGTGACATCCAGATCCATGTCGCCATTCGCCGTCATTGTCGCAATTGCCGGCTCATATCCTTCCTTGATGAAGCTGACATTGAATTGAGATGCTGGAATATTAATTTCGTAATCTCCGTTGGAGCCCGAACGAACGCTGTATTGAATGGTTTTATTTGTATCTACGGGGGTTCCTGAAGCTACAACAAGGCAATCCGCCAACCCTGTTCCGTCAGTTTTGTAGACAAACCCTTTTAAGACTAGTCTATACATCACGAGATCCTGTTGGACATTGGATGTGTAGACGTCTAAGAACGTGGCCGGGTTTGTCGCCTTTGGAACCACTTGATCTTGGTAAAGGTCTTTTTTGAAGGTAATGGTATAACTCGCGTTCGGATCTACTATTAGACTGTATATGCCATTGGCATTCGTCTTCGCTGTGAAAACTTTCGGCTGGAGTCCATTACTCTTGGCTTCAACATATACATCACTCAATTTCTGCAGATTCCCGCTTGAATCAGGAGATTGGATGGTGCCCGTGATTATGGGATAAGGGAGAATCGTCACATTCTGGATCTTTCCGGTAGCCGGGACGATCACGCTCGTCGTAATAGTGACATATCCATCCTTGGTAATCTCAAGGTCATAGGTTCCGGTAGAGAGATCGGAAAATCGATACAACCCAGTGGCGCTGGAGGTGGCGGAATTGATAACCAATCCTCCTTGGATAAGCTGCACCAAAGCATCGGCCACGGCATCAAACGTGACGGGGGTGTTTGCTTCGTTTCGGAAATTTACCGTTCCAGAAAGACTGGTCGGTTTATAGAGAATCACATCCCCCATAGTAACCCCGGTCGCCGTAACGATCTGGGTGATCGTCTTTGCGGCATATGTGCTCAGGGAGAAGGTTATGTCATAAATCCCGGCGGCAAGATTGAGCGTGAACGACCCTGTACCATCGGTTGTCGCTTGTTTTCGTGCCAATGTCGTCTTGTTCACCGCGCTAACGGCTACACCCGACAAGGCAGCGAGGCTGTTATCTAAAACAACTCCAACCACAGAGGGTAGTGCAGGAATATTCCCGAGGGTCGCATTCTGGGATTTTCCGGTAACCGGAACTGTCAAACCCCTCACCCAGGTAGCAACGAACCCATCCTTGGAAATCTCAAGATCATAAGGCCCAGTCGATACCAAGTCGGAAAATTTATACCCAGTGGCTGGGTCGGAAAGAACGAAGCCAAGCTCTGCTTTGCTGTTTCCATCAAGGAGGCGGATCAAAGCTCCACCCACGGGAGTAAGCGTGGCGGTTAATTCATCCAGGGAATAAATTATCCCCGAAAGAGTGGTCGGAAGATACAGAATCTGGTCTCCAAGAGACAACCCGGATAAAGGAATAGTCCGGGTGATTGTCTTTCTGGCATAGGTGCTCAGGAAGAAAGTTATGTCATAAGTCCCGGGTTCGAGATTGAACTTGAAAGACCCGTCGGCAAGGGTTGTTGCTTGGGTTCGTACTGACGTAGTCTTATTCACCGCATTAACGGTCACATTCAACAAGGGGATGAGTGCACTATCCAACACGGCCCCCGTCACCAAAGGAAGTTCCCCGAGAGTCACATTCTGGAGCTTTCCGGAAATTGGAACGATAATATTTTTCACCGATGAAGCGGTTAATCCATCCTTAGTAATCTCGAGATCATAGGTTCCGGTTGAGACAGTAAATTTATATTTGCCGGTGGAATCGGAAAGAGCGGAATCGGCCTCTACTCCCCCTTTTACGAGTCTGACTAAAGCTCCAACTGCAGGATCAAGCGTGGCGGGGATATTTATCCCGTTTTTGAAATATATCGTTCCCGAAAGAGTGGGGGGAGGATACATAACCTTGCTCCCAAGATTCGCCCCTGCCGCCGGAACGATTTGGGTAACTGTTTCTCCGACATATCCAATCAGAAAGAAGGTCATAGCGTAGGTTCCGGATTCAAGATTGAGCTTGAAAGATCCGTCGGAACCGGTTGTTGTTTGGCTTCGGGCTGACGTCGTCTGATTAACTGCGCTCACGGTTACACCCGACAAGGCAATAAAAGCGCCGACATTAACCGTATCGGGTTGCAACACGACCCCCGTCACCAGGGGAAGACCTCCGAGAGTCACATTTTGAAGTTTTCCGGAAATAGGAACGAGGATATTTTTCACCGACACAGCGGTGAACCCTTCTTTGGTAATCTCAAGATCATAGGTGCCGGTCGAGACGGAAAATTGATACTTTCCGTTGGTATCGGAAAGAACGGAACCAACCTCTACTCCACCTTGTATGAGTCGAACCAAGGCCCCAGCCTCGCCTATAAGCGTGGCAGGAGTCGTTGCTTCATTCAGGGAAGATATTGTTCCCGAGATACTGGGTGGAAGATATAAAACCTGATTATCCAGAACCTTCCCGGTTGTCGGAACAGTGAGAGTAATCGTCTTTACGACATATCCACTCAGGAAGAAAGTAATATCGTAGATCCCGGATTCGATATTAAACTTGAAAGCCCCATTGAGGTCAGTAGTCACTTCGCTTCGGATTGAGGTCGCCTGATTTACCACACTCACGTTTACCGATGCGGCAGCAACGAGACCACCATTGACCAGATCAGGTTTTAATACGACTCCAGTCACCAACGGAAGTGAGGGGAGATCTCCGAAGGTCACGCTTAGAGTCCTGCCGCGGCTTGCGATAGTTACATCCTGGCTCACGGTCGAAAATCCAGTTTTGGTGAAAACAACTCGATATATGCCTGTAGAGTTGACTGTCAATGAATACACGCCAGAGGTTTCCGTCGTTCCTTCGGCTACTGTCGTAAGAGCCCCGCTTTGAGTAGCTAGTATGGTGACTTGGGCGCCTGCTTGCGGGGTCAGGATTCCAGCCACCATGGCATTGACAGTCCCAGTAATAATGGGATTGGGATACATTTCGGTATTGACGATGACCCCTGATCCTCCCACGGAAGCAGTTCTTAACTCAGTTAAATATCCTGGTTTGGTGAATGACACAGAAAAGCTTCCCACGGTGACAGGGATTGTGTAACTCCCGTTAGTGGTGGTCTGAGAAGAAAAGATCTTTTTATCCGCAATGTTCGTGGCTTGAACAAGAACATCCTGAAGAGGGGAGAAGGTCCCCGTGGCGTAACCTGTTACCAACCCCACGATCATAGGCGTGGAAATCAATTTCAAGGTTATCGGCATATTGCCGACCACCTTCATTGTTGTTGTTGTCGATGCTGCTAACAGGCCGTTCATTGTCGCCTGAACCCAATAGGTCCCCGTTGCAAGGATGAACTGAAATGCGCCTGGAGCAAGTTGGACAGTCGCGCTGCCGGCTCCTGGTAACGTTCCGGAAGCTGCGCCGCCCACGGCTGGAGTTGTGCCCCCGCCGCTGAGCATACTTTGATAGATAGATGGGTCGATGGTGGACCTTACTTCGACCAGCGCTCCATTAATTGGCTGATCATCTATACCCAGGACTGTCCCCGCAAGAAGTCCAGCCGTCGGTGACAAAGCTATGTCCTGGGACAAAGCATTTTGCTGATTGATTTGGATCAACAACCCCGTGAGTTTTTTACTTGAGAAATCATTCTTGGAAGCAATTAAGGAATAGGTTCCCGAACTGAGGTTGACACGGAATGTGCCATCCGTTCCCGTGAAAACAGTGGCTGAGCCGGTTACGGGATTTGTCGGATTGTTTTCCGAATATATCTGAATTTTCACATTTGCCAGGCTTTGGGTGGTCAATTCGTTGATGACTCGGCCTGTCAGAACTCCTGAGTCAGGGTCGAGCTTGGCTGAAAATTGAACGACATTTTCTGGAATGATCGTAATATATTTGTATAAATAGATGAACTTGTCCTTGGAAACTCTCATCTGATAGGAACCCGCAGAGACACCAGAAAGCTTGTAGTCGCCTTTTTCATCGGTGAAGCTCGCTTGAACGACCGTGGATGCGGAGTCGAGTATTTCGATCAACGCCTTATCAACAGGGTTGCTGGAACTGTCAGTTATTTTTCCCGCAATGGCTCCAGTATCCACGCCGCTGGTGCCCGATGTGGGCAAACTTGACCAGATGGAACTGCCTACGTCACTGCCGGTGTTGCATCCAATTCCCACAAAAACGGAGAGGATCACCGCGATCATCACCACGTATTTTTTTACCATATAGCCTCCTCGGCGATTCTCAACGGGTTCGTTCTTCGGCCGGCTCACAGGATTACTGTCCTGTTCCCGTGTTTGGTCCGCTCGTGGATCCGGACAAATCAGTGATTAACGATTTATTTTTCGTTCTTGTTGCAATAACGCCTGTGTCTGTTTCCGCACCCGTTCCGGTACCACGTATGCTTGTTCCAGCACTTGTTCCGGTGCCTGTGCCGGTCCCGGTCCCGGTCCCGGTCCCGGTCCCGGTGTTTACCCCCGTATCTCCAGTTCCCCCTGTTCCTGATGGTAACTCCTTGGGTTCCAGGGCCACGGGTATCTGGGTGGTAATCTCGAAATTGTTTGCGTTTTCATCCGTTCCAAACATCACGATCTTGGCTAAGAGAGAGCAGTCCACTCCTGCTAATAAAAGTTCATACATTCCATCATAAATTATTTTATCGCCAATTTGTAATGTGATTACCCCTCCGCTGCTCGAACCTGACGCCGTGGTTCCGCTTGCGGTAAAATCGGTGTAGTTGGCGGCAGTGACCCAGACCTGAGTTACAAGCGTCCGTTGGGCTTTAAGACGCCCCCCCTGCGAATAATAATCCACCCGCGCCCCCTTCACCATGGCTGATATTCCACTTGTGATTTCGGGTGTGAAGATAGCCGTTCCGTCTGCGGGGATATACCCTTTGGTATTCAGGACTATTCGGAATGGGGTAACATTCCTGATATGAATATCAGACTTTGGGCTGAACACACTTCCTGGAGAATTTTGGCAGCCGGCTAAAAATGCTCCGAGAGAAAGACTCAGAATCATTACGAGAAGAACACGGCTCATTGACGTTCCTCCTTCTGGGCTTTCCCTTTTCCTTTTCCTTTTTCTTCGAAAATCCGATCAGATCCTGTAAAGAAGCCTTTGGCATCATACTGGCCATCCGTGACAAGATGGCGGTTTCCAGCGACATCCCGGTCGACGTCCATGATTCTGGGAGTAATGAAGATGACCAACTCGGAACGTGTCACTGAGCGGTTATTGCTGCGGAACATTTTTTGGAGGAAGCCGGGAACTTTGTCAGCAAAGGGCATCGATGAGTTCTCTTGCGATCTCTCTTCTCTTATGAGGCCGCCAAGCATCATGGTTTCGTTATCATTAACAAGAACTTCGGTTGTGGCGGTCTGAGTTTCGGTTCCCGGAACACCTTCGACTTTATCACCCGGAGTGGTTATCACCGGGGTTACTTTCATGCGAATGGTGTTGTTGCCGTAAACTGTCGGGGTAACTGTCAAACCGGTAGGGAAATCGATGAATTTGGGTTCACCAGCGGTCTGAACGGTTCCACCGGTAGCGACTGTAGATAAAGAGACGCGATACGAAGTTCGTGTTTCGAACTTGATGTTGGCTTCACGCCCTGAAATGGTTGTGACCTTCGGATTGGAAATAGAGCGTGAATTGCTCATTTCTTTCATGGCGTTGAGCACAAGCTTGAAATGTTCAGTGGTCAGATTGCCGAATTGGAGGACCGTTCCCCCCGTTTTGCCGCTTGGGGGGGTAAATTTGATGAGGGGCTCTTTGCGACCGATTTCAGTCATGAAAGTTTCCCAATCAACTCCCATGGCTTCCTGATCGTTGAGCTTGATGGTGAAGATATGCGCCTGGATTAATACCTGTCGAGGGGGAGTATCAATGCTTTTTAAAATATACCCAATTTTCATCAGGTTGGCGGGGGTATCTCTTATTATGAGATTGATCTCATCAGTCGAGCCCCCTCCACCTCCACTACCCCCGCTGATGGTGGCCTGAGCCATTGCCGGAGCAGCTGTCAGCAGGAACGACCATACCAACAAACCTGACATGATAAGAAATATGCGGCTTGGCGACCTGCTGGATAAAAGGCTGCTATTCATTTTGTTTTCACCTCAATGGTCTATCGCTGAAGAATGGAAATATTCCATACATTCATTGGGACTACTTATCGGCAATAGGAACAGCTTTATTGAGATGTCCAGGAGACGTTGGCGCTCGCCTCATGTGTTGTACGGAAAGCAACGTCCTTTTTTCAGAGGATTATTGCATCTCGTCAACCGACTGCTTCCATCGCGGGAAGGTTCGGTTGAAACTTGTTTGTGGCTATGGTTTTTGCCAAACGACGTGTTGCAACACGCTCCATGGCCAAGTTCATTAACGTCTTGGCACCCATCCCGTTTGTCCGGATGATGTCCTGGATTTTTTCATCCATTTCAGCAATGACTTCCCGCTCAAGGTCCGCCTTGGCTTCAGGGGCAAGAGCGTCAATATAAGCGCGGGCTTGTCTTTGGGCTTCCTGCTTATTCTTACGTCGATGCAATTCCTCTGCGTATCTAGTGGTAGCTTCGTCGACCTTCTGGTTTTCCAGTGCCTTAACATGACGTTTTGCATCCTCGTCTTCCTGCATGGCAAGGCCATAGTCGCCTTTGAGAGCTTTCAAAAAATAGACTCGATAATTCTCCGGGGCATATTTGTTGGTATAGCGAATGTTGCGCTCGACATAAGCAGCTCCATGCACACCATGAAATCCAATTACCATTTCCATTATGGTTTGTTGGTTACGCCGGTTTTCAGGTAATAATTCTATGAGTGCCTTCATTTCAGACGTCTGGGGGATATCAATGCTTCGTTTGGTTTTTCCCTTGGACAACGGTGCTGCCTCCGCAAGCTTGCGAAAACAGAGAATCGTCTTTTTTGGCTCGATTTCAGAGGGTCGAGTCATGAACTCGAATTTAGTCGCCGTGTTTTTGTTTATGCGGACAATTGCCGCCCGTATTTTAGGAACGATGTGAGCCGAATATAGCTCCTTCATCGGAATCTTAGCAGCCATCTTCCCCGCTTCTATTTCCCATAGGTCACGGGCATGAAAAGACTTGCACAGGATTTCATAAAGACGCGTTGCGAGTGGGGAATGGAGCTGTTTGAACTCAGAGAAATTGATGTATTTGAAGAACCCCTTTCCCAGCATCATCGTCAAAAATTCCTGGGAAAACCGAATTTTCAGATTTTTTGTCTTCTCATCGATTTTCCAGGAGTCAATGATGCCAAAATTCATGGCAGAGTATGTCTTTCCGTCATAAAAGGTGCCGTCAAACCTGATACCAACCATTTTCCAACGTTCGAGGCTATCTTCGAGGCGGTCATACCAAACTTGAGAAAGGATTAGACCGCAGTTTTTGAGAACCTGATACCTGGTAAGCACCAGATCGGGCGCATAATTATTCCTCTGACTTTGGAGCAGGAGGTATAACAGGAAGATTCCATCTGTTTTCACCGGCATTTTATATCCCGCTCGGTAGATGTAACCTTCTCGGTCCTCCCATGTCTGTCCGCGTGTTGTTTCCGCTGACCGTTCGTCTTGAAACCAGAGAGGAAATTCCAAAAAATTGATGTTTTGCTTTACCAGATCTTTATCCATGTTGTTTTTCCATGCATCAGATGTTGTAATTTACCAACCCATTAAAGCTAGCATAAGAAGAGGAGTTTTGGTAGTTAGATATTTACAATATAAACATCTTTTTATTATTGTAGTTTGAGAACACTTTTATTGTAGTTTGAAAACAGTTTCATTGTAGTTTGAGAACACTTTTATTGTAGTTTGAGAACAGTGGTTTCGACGGCGATGCTTGTCTACAGCGGAACAGCGAGGTATTTTTTTCACTGTATAGTCTTTAGAAAGATTCTGAAGACTTTACGACGAGTGGCCTTGCAGACTTGTGCCCTATCCATGTGAAATAATTTTCGCATGCGCGGGCTGTCTGTTCGTTTTTTTCCGGAAGATAAAAAGCAATCGCGTGGAACCCGTTTTAGGAAGACGAGCTGATGCCATGAACGACCCTCGACTGTTTGACGACAATTATTTTTCACCCTTGACGACAATTATTCTTGGTTTTTTCCGTGCCCCTGAAATGGCTTGTTTTTTTCTGTTGGTTCCCGTCAGTCGTGGGCCGCCGGACCCACGACTGACGCAAATAGAGGAGCTTTTAGAGGTTTACTGTTCTGAGTGTAGGATGTTCACTTGTATTTCGCAGAAATCGGTACTGGTTCTAATTGTCGTCAAGGGTCATTTCTAATTGTCGCCCATCACTCGACTTCAGTCGAGGGGATTCACCCATCCCCGAATGGGACCCCAATACAGGAAAAAAAGATGTGATTTGAGCATCTTCGCCTACTCAACTTTGGTAGGGAAAATCCAAAGCTTTTCTTGAAGCCTTTCAAAAAATAGTGAGGTTTGAGAACAGACTGTCTTGCTGTGGCAACGACTTCGGGTAGTGTCAGCAACTAACTAACAGAAAGTGGAAATAGGCCCCATTCCTTCGCTCTCAGATGCATCATTAGGTTTTCGCCGACGATCTTCGAAAACCAGACACTGAAGTAAAGAATAAGATACCGGCGATCACCATAAGTCCGGCAGAGTGAAAAAGCGCTTCCCGAGCGTTCGCCGAAAGGTTCCATGGAGATTCGTGGTGATGTTCGTCATCACCATGAGCAGTTTCTGTTTTTTCAGAGTGGTCTGGCTCGGGAGAAGGCGCAGTGGACGGCTTAATGGAAGGCGTGCTCGTCCCGGAAGCCGTCGAAGTGGATTGCGCTGAAAGCCGTGCCGTAAGGGTAGCCCCGAGGGAACGAAAAACGTCCTGGCTAAGCGGCATATCGGGAGTCTGGTCGAGTCCCGCGGCTTTCAGGGCTTCCATGGCTTGTTCACGTTTTCCGGCCTCAAGGAGCCATCGGGCTTGAATGGCTCGGATGTTTTCCGGGCGCCAGATTGAAAGAGTCTTTTCCCGCCCACCGTTGTTGCGGTTGAACGCGCGAATGGCCGCGTTAAGATACTTGAGACCGACTGTGCGGTTATTCCGCATGCCGCTGCGATAGTCCTCGATGAAACCAAAATTAAAGGCAATTTCGGTGAATAGTTCGTGAAGTTGCGGATCATCCTGATTATAAAACACACCCCGTTGGAGAAGGCGGATGCCATCCTTAAAGCGTGGCAGAAACAGGGTAAGATTGCGACCGAGGATGGCATATGCGTCGATACGTGTCGGATCGAAGAAGAGAGCCATTTCGAGGACGGGAATGATCTCTGTATTGCCAGCGTATGCACCAGCAAGAAAACGCCCGGCATTGGCTTTGGAAGGACCGAAATGGATATACTCGTCAGCGGTAAGCCACAGATAACCCGCTACTAGGTCGCGAACCTGGCGCGGAAGTATCCGAACTGCCAGCTCGGAAAGCGTGTAGTCATAGGCTTCGAAGGATGAACCGCCATGACGGGCTTTCAACGACCATAGAGATGTCCAGGAAATGACGAGAAGGAGGAGAAAAAGAAGGGTAACCAACCATTTTCTGGGAGGATCTGGGAGGGGGAGGTTCTCTGGGACACCGTCCATTGATCAGAGGTCCCTTCGAGAAAGGATATTGCCGCCAAGAGCAAGATAAAACATGCACAAGGCACATGTATAGACAGCCAGAATGGCTAAAGAAGAGGCTTGGAAAGGTAGTTCATGAACGATATTGATACGAATTTCGTAAAGAGAAAAGTCTGGGAGAAAAAAAGCAACGCATTCAATGAACCACGAAAGAAGCGTGTTACTCTGTTTCTCAGCCAGCATACGAAAAATATCATAGGTGTGGCCAAGGCTATAGATGAGAATTCCAAGGCTCATGATGACTATTTTCGATGTGAATGTCGCAAGCGTTAGAATAACGGAGAGTAAGACACACTGTTTGAGGAAAAGGACGAAAATACCGACTGCAAGCTCGTCATACCAGAGCCCTGTTTGGCTATAGAGGAGAAGGACCAGGAGGCCTCCCATTATAGTCTGGTAAAAAGCCAGTGAAGCAGCCACGCCCAGGAACCGGCCGAACAGATAGATATCGCGTCGGGTCATACGGGTCAGGACAAAATAGATTGAACGGCGTTCGATATCGGGAATGATCTGATCGAGAGAAAGAATGAGAACGATGAATAGTCCGAAAACTGAAATGATGTTTAAGCCGATGTCTTTGACGATCTTGGCCTGAAATCCAAGATCGTAGGTGTTCAACAGCAGTGATGCGCCGAGCATGGGGAGAACGAGCAATGCAACCCCAAGCAAAAGGCGGTTTCGGAGGGTTTCCAGAAACCCATACCAGCCGATCCAGAGCATGGCAGAAAGCGATCTTAACATAGTTTTAAGGCACGTAGCATTTTATCAGCATTGCGAACGTTACTTTGCAAAGCCGAGTAAAATATTTGTTGATTAATTCAATTGAGTTTTTCCGCATCTCTAAAAACTTCCGAATAGAATTAATTCAGAGATTATTCTGATTCTCTAAATGGTTCTAATCCAAAACGACTAAAAAGCAACCTGATGTTTCGACCACTATTTTGGTGGCCGAAACATCAGACATTACTCGGGTGGAGACAATATTGCCGATGGTTTCGATCTCCGGAAATTTACCTCTTGCCGTAGTGAAGAAAATCGGTGGTCAAATCGGGGCCTTTGCCTCTCATAAACACCGGGTTGGACGTAACACCAGGGAGAGTCAGGATATTCAGACTGCCGGTTCCAGATGCATTTGGAAGACCAAAGGCGAGACAAGCAGCATTTCGCTTCTGTCCAATCCCAAATGCATCACCGGTATGGAATAGGCTACCAGCTGGGCTTGCCACATCTGGCGGAGTGAAGATTGGGTCATATCGATAGGCAAAGGAATAACCTAAAATGAGGCTTGCTGGTGCACCGTTGTTATAGGCGGTAATGACGGCAGGCATGCTTCCATAACGATTGATTACTTCAGGACAAACGAACGATTTTTCTTCCTGGACGATTGAAACCACGGCCTTGCCACTGGGACCAGCATAGGCATTCGTCGAATCAGGTCCATCTCCATGACGGAGCGAACCATCGGTGGGGTCGAAGACCATAAAGACAAATGGATAATCTTTTGAAGACGGGATCGGAAAATTGCGGGTTTCCCAGACGCCGACAGCCTGTTCGACGTTGCGAAGGTTTGTCATGCAGTTGCGAGAGCGTGCTTCCATAACGAAGCTCTGGTAGCGGGGCAAGGCGGCTGCCGCAAGAACGCCGAGCACGATAACAACGATCAACAATTCAATCAGGGTGAAACCTCTTCTACGAAGAAACATGCACAATCTCCTATGCTCGGATGACGATTTATCCAAGCTATTATGAAACGCCTGGCTAGGACTGTCAATAGAAATATTCTTCACACAGGGCAAACGCTCTTGAAAATGGCATGCAAGGCTGCCGAACTGAAAAGCCAAAATTCGCATCTTTTCATAATATCATCCCCTTTGGATCATATCGCCTGTTGGACTTTCCAGACAAATTGGGTTATTCTCCAAAAAGAATCGAAGGTAAGCGTTTTGCCTTTTGAAATGAACACATCGCAACCTTGCTCAATAGGCACTTTGGAAGATTTGCCTGGCGGCAATTGATTTTCAAGACTAACGTTGGTCTCATCAGAATTTCAATCGGTTTAGCTTCAAACCGCTAGACTCACAAAAATGAAGAAGAAGTCTTTCCCTCTATGATCGATAATTCATCTTTGCCTCCCATCGCAATCGAACTTTCCGCCGCCCCTGTTCTCGAACTGAATGAGATTCGGAAATCATTCGTGCGTCTTTCAGACAGTCGTTTCAGCGGTCGCCGACATGTTCTTGACGGGGTGACGATGACTGTCCGGAGCGGCGATATCTACGGATTTGTCGGTTTGAATGGTGCAGGAAAAACGACCACGATCAAGGCCATGCTTGGTTTGATTCATCCTGATGCAGGAAATATACGGCTGTTTGGCCAACCCGCATCTTCCGCTGCTCTTGAACGCATCGGTTTTTCTCCAGAGAAGCCTAGTTTCTACGAGTATCTGAACGTTGAAGAAACGCTGCGGTTCGGAATCCGTCTGTCGGGGAAAAATGTTCCAGAATCCCGTTTTACTGAAGTCCTTGAACTCGTCGATCTGGCCGGCGATCGCCAAAAAAACGTCGGCGCTTGCTCGAAAGGCATGCAGCAACGCCTGGCGCTCGCTGCCGCGATGCTCCACGATCCCGAACTTCTCATTCTCGACGAGCCCAGTAGTGGTCTCGATCCTCTCGGTCGCCGAATGATCAAGGATGTTCTCCAAAAATTGAAACGTCAAGGCAAGACGCTGTTCTTCAGCACCCACATCCTCGCCGATGTCGAAGAGATATGCGATCGCGTGGGAATCATCCACGAGGGGCGCATGATATTCGAGGGCTCGCCTCATGAGTTCGATCCTTCGGAATCGCACATGGAAGAAAAATTTGTCAGGCTGATCGCCTCCGTCCCCACCGCTTCAGCTACTTCATTGCCTTCTGTCTCTTCCAACGGATTTGGTATTCCAAGACCATAATCATCTTTTCCAAACATTTGGGAACACATATACCAACACCTCCTTTGGACAAGCATGCAGCGAATAACCAACAACCGATTTCGGTGAGCATTTCGCGCCATTGAATATTTTTTCCGCCAAAAATAAAGAATTTTACATTTGCGAAGATGCTTTATTCATACGACTTTTTGGCCTCATATAAAATTGGAGTGCTATGGAAAGGTGCATTTTATTTTGATTTTTTGCGCTTGCAAAACGCCCATGCACATAATCATCCAACCTCAATAGGAACAAATTACATCTCGCTTTGGTATAAAAAGTTAAAGTTATTGAGATGTATAGCTATGAATTATATCGACGCATTTTTTCGGGCTGAACGAATTGAGTCCATATTTTTTTCCAAACACCGAGACCTTCCAGCGGATCTTTAGTCGGCGGAGGACTCCATGGAATTACTTTTCGAGCAGGTTCAGCGGGAGGCATTAGACGAACCATAATCGCAGACTGCTCTTCCGCCATCTTTGCCATTTCCCGGCGCAAATCCCGATTATCTTGAATGAGAGCTTCAAATGCCATTTTTAAGCCATCTTCAATGCTGGAAATTTTATCTGTAAGTTGTCGAAACGAGGGTTCAGCACGAGGTTGCTCTTGATGAATAATTTCTGCTTTGGTTTCCCCGGTAAGGTGAAATGCGGCAACTTGAGGAGATTTTCCACCAGCAACTTGATTTGCCATTTCTCGTAGCAACTGCGCTTGCCCGACAGTCATAAACCCAGCTCTTTTTTGCATAATCAAGACAATATTCAGCAGGCTGACCCAGTAAGTCGCTTTTGCGGGAGTAATACACAGTTCTTTGGCCAAATCCCGCAAGGATATTAGAATATTTTCACATGTATCTGCCATTTTTTCACCTCGAAAAAAGTTTTCATGGTAAGCATCGGCAAATGAACCCACTTTGTGAAGATCGAATCATTCCTCATGCATCATTCAAAGATGGGGAAAATTATTCAAGATTTTTAAGCTTGTCGAAAAATGCACTATTTTCACTTTGCCGCACATAATACTCGTTGTCTGCATCCGGGAAGTAATTTATCGCAGAAACCGCATGTAAGATGCCGGTTTTGCCAGGTCTTCAAGAAGCTCTTTTTTGGGGAGTATCGTAACCTGACCAGGCAATTGCCTAAATTTGATTGAAAATCGATGTGCGCATTTCTTCACGGATGACCTGAAAACCATTTTGTTATTAATGAATTTCCTTTTTCAGTTAATATCGCCCACTACCGTTTTAAGTGCACAAAGAAAAATTCTTTATGCATCATTCAAGGTGTTTCTTGCATGAAAAATTATACAGAGCACAGAAAAATCCTTTCCCTTGCATGATTTTCACTCCCGCGCGATCTGGCGATATGCCTTGATAGGTTTTTTTCATCTGCAAAAAGGAGTTTTACCAATGCATCTTGAGGGCATATTTTTATTCTCACGCGCTTCTTTCCCAATGCCGGTAAAGAGCCTATCGCGCAAAGTATTCCACCCCCTTTCCATACATATGAAGAATCATGTGATATGTGTGCGCGGAAAGACAGCTATCCTCTTTTATTCGTAGTTGTCTCCCTTTTCCTCGTAGTTGCACCAAAATTCCCCTTTTTTAATGCTGGTTTCAGCGTGCCGAAATCTTTTAAAGTCTTATAAAGCTAAAATAAACGGACAAACAAGCTATGTTCTGTGAACGACTACCGGCTAAGAGCCGGTGGCTTCAGGTTACGGCTGAAGCCGGATCTCATCTGCCGTTCGGCAGATTGCTTCGCTATATTACTTTGAAGTCGTCGTCGGGTTCGGGAGGTTGCTGGTTTTTGATGTATTCCTTCCATACTTCGTCGGTCACGTTGCCACTGCTGGCAACCCAATACCCCCGAGCCCACAAATGCTGCCCCCAATAACGCTTTCGCAAAGCTGGGAATTCATTCAACATCCTGTGTGAAGATTTTCCTTTGAGGAATTGTACTGCCCGGGATACCGCCAGGTGTGGCGGTATCCCTATCAATAGGTGCATATGATCGAGGTTCACAGCCCCAGCATAGATCTGGATTTCAACGCTTCGGGCAATTTCCCGAATCAGCTCTCGACATCGAAGTGCTACGTCTCCCACAAGCACGGGATACCGGTACTTGGTTGTCCACACAAGATGATATTTGCAATCCCAGACCGTGTGACTGCCTTGTTCATATTCTGCCATACCTCTGTTTTAAACGATCCTTCGCCTAAAGGCGAGGGGTTTACGGATCCCCTATCGGGGACTCTAAAATTTAAGAAGTTTTTCGAGACTCAAGGTCTTACCTCACCGCGATATTCCGAAAATCCAGACCGTGACGATTCGGAATGTTCATCGAAGAGGTTAATACCAATATTGAGAGGCTTAAACTGCGAAACTCATTCAGCACCATTCAAAAACGAGAACTTGTTCCGAGTTTTTGAGGTTGTTGAAGAAAAGCCAAGAAACAATTCTTGGCATGTGATACCACTCACACAATATTCGTGCGTAATTGTGAGCGACCCAACGATTTGATCCTATGTCGAAGTAAGAGTGAAGTATTTCTGAATAGCAGAAATGTCCTGTCGTAAAATACGGGTCTTATTATCGCCCGTGTCACGCGCAAGAAAAAAAATGGAATTTCTAGACAGGCAGGGTTGCTTCTTCACTGTCAGTGGCTCCATTGGGATCTTCACAGCGGTGATGACGATTTTAAGCGACGATTTGCATAACCGGAAAACCGACAATGAGAGTCTTTGGGCGCACAAAGAAAAATTCTTTGTGCGTCATTCAAGATCGTTCTTGCATGAAAAATTATCCGGAACGATGGAAACCATCGTTGTTTTGTTTGTTTGCTTTAAAGGGTTTAATTCTTTAAAGACTTTCGGTGATCTAAGACCCTCATTAAGTCGTGAGAGTCTAGATTCAATTTCGAGAAAAACGGGGGGGAACTCCAAGGAAAAAGAGGGTGACCACGAGAAACTTTTTTACTTGCAGAAAATGAGTTTAAAAAATGATCATTGCACAATGAGGTGAAAAAAAGGGCATCCAATTGCAGAAATGATGCTGAAAATTATGATGAATAAAATATCCTTGAGATGAGTTTGGGCCTAGAAGGCCTGATCCCTAAATTCTGACTGCCCATTTTATCCGGATTCCACCAAATCAGATTTTCTCACTCTTCGTCACGCGAAGAATTTCGTCAATCGATGTCAACCCTGTAAATGCCTTGCGTATCGCGGTCGCCCTGAGCGGAAACATACCGCTTTCAATAGCTGCGGTTCGCAATTCTGTCGTCGTGACTTTTGCAATGATCATCCTTTTCAGTCTGTCGTTCATGAATAGCATCTCATGGATGGCGGTCCGGCCTTTGTAGCCGGTAGCATTGCAGTTGAAACACCCCTTGCCCATAAAAAACGTCGGTTCCTGGTCGAATTTAAAACGAGAAAAATTGAGCTCTTCCAAAATCTTCTGTGACGGTTCAAAGGGCTGTATGCAGTTTTTGCAGATGCGCCTGACAAGACGTTGGGCGACGGCGACGATCATGGTCGATGCAATCATGGCATGCTCAACGCCCAGTTTAATCAATCGCTCGACGGTTGACGGAGCATCATTGGTATGGAGCGTGGACAGCACAAGATGTCCCGTCATCGCGGATTCAACGGCAATCTGCGCGGACTCCTCATCACGGATTTCTCCGATGAGGATGACGTTCGGATCCTGTCGCATGAGGGCACGCAGAGTCCGGGCAAATGTGAGGCCGATATCGGCCTTAACATGGACCTGGTTAATCCCTTCAACGGTCATTTCGACCGGGTCTTCAGCGGTGCTGATGTTGATTTTCGGAGAAACGATGTAGTTAAGAGCAGCGTAAAGAGTGGATGTTTTTCCACTACCTGTCGGACCATTCAGGAGGATGATACCATTCGGCTGCTTCACGGCAAGCGCGAACCGATTTTTCATGTCCTCTTCGAAACCCACATCGCTGAGAGTCAGTTTGAGAGCCGTTTTATCGAGAAGACGAAGAACCATCTTCTCGCCGGAAATGCAGGGAAGGCTGCTGGCGCGAATATCGACAATCCTGTCATTTATCGTGACCCGTAGACGTCCATCCTGCGGAAGACGTCTTTCAGAGATATCCATATCGGCCATGATCTTGAACCGCGAAATGATCTCATTCTGGCTCGCTTTTGGGACTTGCACCAATTCGGCCAAAACACCATCGACGCGTAGCCGTATACGCATACCATCTTCTTCGGGTTCGACGTGAATGTCTGACGCCCGTTGATCAATGGCCTGTTTAATGACATTACTGACGAATTTTACGACTGCGGCCTCGTTGCCGAGGTTGAGATCGAAGGCTCCCTTATCACCTTGTCCCGAAAGCACAATGTTTTTCTGTGAATCGGTTTCCATTGTGGCCAGGGTCTCAGTGAAATCCACTGAATCGAAGTATTTTCTGATAGTGGCTTGAATTAACGATTCGGCGGCAATAGCGGGTTCGATGGTTAGATTGGTCTGATAGTGGATCTCATCTATGATGAACATGTCGAACGGATCAGCCATAACAACAGTCAGCACGTTCTGCACCCTAGATACGGGAAGCAAAATATGATTTCGAATAATCGTTTCTGGAACCGATTTGAGAATATCGTGGGGAATATCGATCTTTTCAAGTTGAATGATCTTGATCTCGAGTTGCTGGGAAAGAACCGAGACAATTTGATCTTCGGTACACATCTTCAGCTCGACAAGAACCTTGCCAAGGCGCATCCCCATTTCCTTTTGTTTGGATAGCGCGAGACTGATTTGTTCCTGTGTTGCCATGCCCATCTCGATGAGAGCATCGCCTAATCGAATTCGTTTCATTAGGGCAACGGGACAACTTTCCGGCACTCTTCCTCGAGGTGCCAGAAATAATGACGAGCAAGATGGAAATCCGGATTGATCATAATAGCTTGACGGAATTCAGCCAATGCTTCAAAACTCAGTCCCTTGATTCGGTATGCCATACCAAGTTTAAAATGGAGATCGGCAAACCCGGCACCACCCGGACTATGGATCAATTGTCCAGCCTGTCGGATGAACTCGTCGAGTAGGAGATCGTCGGAAGACACGATATCGAGCAAGGCCCTATAATCGTAAGGAAAGGGGTTGAGCTCCGATGCTTTCGGAATCAGTTCGATAACTTTTTTCAGGTTGGTGGCCGTCTGAGGAAGATCACCGAGCGCTTCATAGGTCAGCGCAAGGCAATAATAGGCCTCGTGATAGTTCGGATTGATCCCGATCGCTGTTTGCAGGTGGTTTTTGGCATCGTCGAATTGATGTTCTGCAAAGGACGTTTGACCAAGCCAATAGTGGATATCGGGCCATTTAGGTTGATGTTGGACCGCTTGGTTAAAGACTTCGAATGCCCGTTTGAAATTATGGAGTTTGAAGATGCACCGTCCCACGGAAATCATGTTGGCAACGTTATTGGGTTCGAGCAAGGCAACGACTTCAAAAGCGTCCAGGGCGGATACGAAATCACTTTTTATTTCGTAGGCAGCGCCCATCGTCTGGTAAAGACGATGATTATCCTGAGAGTCCTTGATCAGTTTTCGGCACTGAACGATGATTTCATCGACTAATCCGGAGCTGAAATAGGACTGCGATTTTTGTTCCATACTATTGCCCGTTCCGTTAAATTGGCGCCCCAAGGGATTCAAGTGGAAGGAATACCTTACTTCATTATTCTATTCATGTCGAAGAGCGGTAGAAACATCGACATAGCAATGATGCAGACGAGAATACCCATAATGATCGTAATCATTGGTTCTATAGCCGTCAGAAAAGCGTCGATGGCTGCCTCGGTCTCTGCTTCGTAATATTCTGCAATCTTTTCGAACATCTGGTTCAGAGTTCCGCTTTCTTCGCCGATATTGACCATCAACGTCACCATGCTCGGGAAAAACTGACGATTTTTTATCATCGGCCCGGAGAAGCTGCTTCCGCGCTCAACCGACTCGTAAATTTCGCTTACAACATCCTTCATCACCACATTGGAGATGCTATTTTGTGCAATTTGCAACGCCCTAAGTGACGATACTCCAGCTTTGAGCATCGTCGCCATATTCTGGCAGAAGTTGGCGATATAGGATTTCCGGAACAAATTGCCGAACAATGGAACCTTCAGCTGGAGAGAGCAGAAAATCCGCCATCCGGCATTGGAGCTCAAGATGATTTTCAGGGCGACAAGTGTTCCAACGGTGTATCCGATTAATTGTAAATAATTGTATTGAAGAAAATTTGAAAACCCCATGACCAATTTCGTGGGTCCTGGCAGCCGATCTTCTTTGCCGGCGAAAAGTTTCATGAACGTCGGAAAGACGTAGGTAAGCAATCCAATCACAACGCCGGTCGCAACGACAATCAAAATCGTCGGCATAACCATCGCGCCCTTGAGTTTACCGAGAATCTTCTCTTGTTTTTCACAATATATCGCGTATCGGCGAAGGACTTCGTCAAACTTGCCGCTTTCTTCACCTGCACGCAACATGCTGACGAACAGCACCGGAAAAATTTTGGGATGCACGGCCACGGCATCGGAGAAGGATTTTCCGGCCTCTATGCTCTGAGAGATGTTCGCCAAAATAGTTTGAAAATAAGGATTTTCCGTCTGATCAGCCAATGCATTGACGCATGCACGCAGCGAAATTCCGGCTGCTACGAGTGTCGCCAGATTTACGTAAAAAATTTTCAACTCTTTCGTAGAGACGCCACCGAATAGCGAAGAAAGCATCCCCTGTTTCTTGAGTGCGGGGCCTCCCTTTTCCAGAGTGGCCATATTTTTTCCGCCGAGGGTTGCAACGGGTTGGATATCGAGAATGGAGATGCCCAATTCCATCAGTTTCGTGCTGACATCCTCGATGGAAGCGCCTTCCTCGATTTTCTTAACCACGACGCCTGAGGAATCGATACCCTTATACTCAAATTTCGGCATGTTATATTTCCTCGCTCTTCGTCACGCGAAGGATCTCGTCGATCGATGTTTGACCTTTGAACGCTTTGCGTATAGCAGTTTCCCTGAGCGGAGACATGCCGGTTTCGATAGCCGCCGCACGCAGTTCTGTCGTTGAGGTTTTTGCGGTGATCATTTGCTGCAATTTGTCATTCATAAATAACATTTCATGAACGGCAGTTCGGCCTTTGTAACCGGTGAAATTGCAGTTGAAACATCCCTTGCCCATAAAAAATTTCGGTTCCTGGTCGAATTTAAAACGAGAGAAACTGAGTTCTTCCAGAAGAATATCCGATGGTTCAAACGGCTGTATGCAGGCTTTGCAGATGCGCCTTACAAGACGTTGGGCGACAGCGACAATCAAGGTTAATGCAACCATGGCATGATCAGCACCAAGTTCAGTCAATCGCTCGACGGTAGACGGAGCGTCATTGGTATGGAGCGTGGACAGGACGAGATGCCCCGTCATTGCCGCTTCGATTGCTATTTGTGCTGTTTCTGCGTCGCGAATCTCTCCGATGAGAATGATGTTCGGATCCTGTCGCATAAGTGCACGCAAAGCTCGGGCAAACGTGAGGCCTATATCAGCCTTGACATGGACTTGGTTAACTCCACGAACAGTCATCTCGACCGGATCTTCAGCAGTGGTGATATTGACGCGCGGAGAAAGGAGGTAATTCAGAGCAGCATAAAGTGTGGATGTTTTTCCGCTACCAGTCGGACCATTCAGAAGAATGATGCCATTCGGCTGTTTAACGGCAAGCGCAAATCGACTCATCATATCCTCTTCGAAACCAACGTCGCTAAGAGTCAGCTTGAGTGCGGTTTTGTCGAGAATTCTAAGAACAATTTTTTCGCCGGAAATACAGGGAAGGCTGCTGACGCGAAGGTCAACAATCTTATTGTTGATCATGACTCGGATGCGCCCATCCTGTGGAAGGCGTTTTTCGGAGATCTCCATATTGGCCATGATCTTGATTCGTGAAAGGACCTCATTCTGGCTTGCCTTGGGAATCTGCACTAATTCGGTCAAAACGCCATCGACACGCAGTCGAATACGAAAAGTTTTTTCACCGGGTTCAACATGAATGTCTGAAGCCTTTAAATCAATAGCCTGCTTAATGACATTGCTGACAAATTTTATGACCGCGGCTTCGGTTCCAAGATTTAAATCAAAAGCAGTCTGCTCAACACGCCCCGTAGCCACAGTGTCTTTCTTTGCATCAGTTTCCAGTGTGGCCAAGGTTTCGGTGAAATCCACCGAATCAAAGAGCTTCTTGATCGTTGCCAGAATTACCGATTCGGGAGCGATTGCGGGCTCGATGGTCAGATTGGTTTGATAGTGAATTTCATCAGTTATGAACATGTCGAGAGGATCAGCCATAACTACGGTAAGCACGTTTTGAGCTTTGTATACGGGAAGCAATATATGATTTCGAATGATCGTTTCTGGTATCAGCTTGAGAACATCTTTGGGGATTTCAATTTTTTGGACCTCGACGATCTTAATCTCAAGTTGTTCTGAAAGAATCGCGACGATCTGATCTTCTGAACACATCCCCAATTCAACAACGATTTTGCCGAGACGCTTACCAACTTCTTTCTGCTTTTTCAGTGCAAGGCCGATTTGCTCCGGTGTAGCTACGCCCATCTCAATGAGAGCATCGCCTAATCGTTTTCGTTTCATTAAGGCAACCGAACTACTTTGCGACGTTCTTCCTCAAGGTTCCAGAAATAATGACGGGCAAGATGGAAATCAGGATTGATCAAAATGGTTTGGCGAAATTCAGCCAGTGCTTCGGAAATCAATCCCTTGGATCGGTATGCCATGCCAAGTTTGAAATGGAGATCGGCGAACCCGGCACTGCCCGGGTTGTTGGTTAATTGCTTAGCCTGCCGGATAAACTCATCAAGTAGAATATCGTCGGAAAATACGATATCGATCAGGGCCTGAAAATCATAGGGGAAGGGACTGAGTCCCCATGGTTTGGGAATAAGGTCGATGACCTTTTTCAAGTTTATTATTGCTTGGGCAAGATCGCCGAGTGCTTCACAGGTCAATGCAAGGCAATAATAGGCCTCGTGGTAGTTCGGATTGATGCGGACCGCCATTTCCAGGTGGAATTTCGCATCATCGAATTGATGACTTTCGAAGAAGGTCCGACCAAGCCAATGGTGGGTATCAGGCCATTCGGGTTGATGTTGGACGGCCAATTTAAAGATTTCGAGTGCCCGTTTGTAATTTTGGAGTTTGAAGATGCATCTCCCCACGGAAATCATGTTGGCAACGTTATTGGGTTCGAGCAAGGTGACGAATTCAAAGGCCTCCGTGGCCGATAAGAAATCACCTTTGATTTCATAGGCGGCACCCATCGTCTGGTGAAGACGAGGATTGTTCGGAGAGTCTTTGATCAGTCTCCGGCATTGCACGATGATTTCATCGGCTAATCCGGAGCTGAAATAGGATTGAGATTTTTGTTCCATGCTGCTGTTCATTCCGCGGAATATGGGTGAGGCCTGGCTATGCTTGAAAGGCGATTATATCATGGAATTTTTAAGACCTTCAATGAAGCTAGCCCACAATCCAGCAGCATTCTGAGATTCTTGCTAAGTTATTTATTTTTCGAGATTGCTTCGTCACTGCGCACCTCACAACGGTGCAGATGCACAGGTGTCTATTCCAGTCTTTTCGAGCGAAGTGCAAGCAATCTTCTCTTCAGTAATATTTTTGCAAGTCTCTCCTTTGATAATTTTTCTGGTTCATCCGACTTTTGCGGATGTGGTCCTTGGAAACCAGCAGCCAAAAAAGAACAGAAGGGGGATGCTGATTAAAGGAATTTTTCAAGAGTTGGCTCTGTGTGCAGTCTTCAGATTTCGGAATGAAAAACGGATAAAGGCTTCCATGACTCATTTAAGGGCTTTTTGAAAAGAGCTAGTAAGAAGGGGAATCCATGTAAAGCGCACGGGTTGCCTATTTTTTTCTGCCAAATACGCATTATCCCAATGACCCAATTTCTTGGCCACTGCCCTCAATTGATATTGGCATGTTCCTCACCTCAATGAATTGCCTAATTGCGCTTAACATCAATGATTTGTTTTGCATCGTCAAACTTTGGCATAGTCATCTTGATGGTTTTGATAAAGCTCTCGCGGCTGATGTATTTCAGCGTGAAAACGCGTTCTTCAAGTTTGTAGTCTACGCTGCCGACATCCAGAACTGCCAACAGTCGGGCCATTTCTTCTAATTTAACCAGAGAAGCGGTCACAATCAGCGAATTCGAGGGAACATCAGAGTAGACGCTCCAGCCGGTGGATTGCCCCTTATCGGAACCGGAAGTTGCAGCTCCCGAGGTTACATTCGGTTCTTGTGATTCACCTGTTTTCGTGGATGAATCAGTATTTTCTCCAAGGCTGGATGAATGACCGAATTGGTCGTTCTGTGAATTAGTCGTGTCACCGCTTTCTTGGCTAAGAGCTCTTTTGATTGTCGGTAGGATTTCATCGACGTTGATGTTGCGGACAAAGAAGACCTTTGTACTGATGGGTTCCTCGCCGCGTTTGAAAATCCAGATTACATCTTCGCGAACTTGGTAAGTATAGTTATTGGTGCGTAGAATTAGATCCAGGGCTGTTCCTACAGGAATGTTGTTGAACGTGATCGTGGTTTTGCCCTTGATCTCGTTGCGACTTACGATATTAAAACCTCCTGATTCAGCAAGCATCAGGACGATATCGGCGATATTCGCGTCCTTGAAATTGAGATTTACAATAGTGCTTTTGAGATCCTTCAAGCGGTTGGAAGACTCCTGGCTGATAAAAACTCCATTGGAACGAGTTTTGCTAATGTTGGGCTTGGGTGTGAGAAACGACGGTTCAAAGAGAGGCTTCGACAAAGGGAATCCCATTTTGTCGGTTACCCACGCATCTGATTTTGGCTCGGGTTTCGGCTTTAATTTCGGCTCAGGTTTTGGCATAGCCTTCAACTCTACTTCAGATTTCAGCTCTGCTTCAGATTTCGATTCAGCCTTCAACTCAGACTTTAATTCAGCCTTTAATTCAGTTCGGTATTTCTGCTCAGACTTCAGCTCAGATTTGGACTTGGACTTTAGCCTAGATATCAGCTCAGCCCTTGGTTCAGGCTTTGGCTCAGCCTTCAATTCCGGCGCTTGCTCAAACACTGGCGCAGGCTTCAACTTGGACTTCGGTTCAGGCTTTGGCTCAGCCTTCAATTCCGGCGCTTGCTCAAACACTGGCGCAGGCTTCAACTTGGACTTCGGTTCAGGCTTTGGCTCAGCCTTCAATTCCGGCGCTTGCTCAAACACTGACGCAGGCTTCAACTTGGACTTCGGTTCAGGCTTTGGCTCAGCCTTCAGATCTACAGGTGCCTTTACTTCTACCGCTGAGATTGCATCGCCTTGCCACATGCCAGGGGAAGCTTCATTTAAGGCATTGCCAATCTTCTGGTTCCATTGAGCAGCTTCGGTAGTGCCTCCTCTCTGCTTCAACAGCGAAACAAGATTCTTCCCATGAGAAAAGATCTTCGCCAACAATTCTTTTTCTGTATAGGTGTTTGTCAGAGTTCGAATGAGTGTGATTGACTCGTCCACGCAATCAGAGTCTAAAAGCAAGGCAGACAAGCGTTCTACCACTTCGCGATGTAAAAGGGAAAAAGCGGACGTTTGAGCTGCATTTCCAGGTGATAAAATAGTCATCACGAGTATAACGGCTAGTATGACAGCCTTTTTCGAGAAAAGCTCAGGGTTTGACATTCGGCGTTTTTTCCTTGCCTTCATGTTGGCCTGCTGTCTCTGAAGCGAGATTTACGACGATTTCCTTGGCTTCCTTTCCGGAAGCCGGGATTAAGAATATCTTGATAGAGGGGATTTGATGAGGTTTCAACACAAGGGCGTAGGTCTCTTCCCCCTGGAGAATAACTCTATCGTTGGTGATCTGCTTGACGAGGAAGCTCTTCAATTGATCTCCGGGGCGGACAACCATTCCGTCGAGAATCGCACGATTTCCGCCGGCCTTGCTCGAAATGATTCCACTGATGGTCGGAAAACGTGTCATGGAGTCGACCTTCGAAGATAATTGCTGTTGCTGTTGCTGTTGCTGTTTCAATAATATTGTGGCTTGTTGTGGGGCGAAAAGATTGCGGATTTCTTCCCAGGCCACTTGGCTATCGACCCAGACAAGGTTTGAATCAGCTGAAGAATTTTTCACAGGAGCCTTGGTGGGAACACCTCCCTCGCCGGAAGGCTTGGGGGAAGAATCTTGCGCATCCACCCGCAAAAGTGCGACGAGAAAGATTCCCAGCGAAACTACTCCCACTAGGGCAATTCGCTTGGCTAAGGGCAAGACTTTAATTGGATACCACCGCTTACGATTCATTTGTCACTTCTCGGGTAAAGTATACGTCTTTACCTCCATGGTTACCAAGAGTTGTTCGGAATTAGGTTCAGCCTTAATTTCAAGGCCAGCCACCTCAACCAGCTTCCGGACACCCTGAACCTGGATATTTTCGAGTTCTTGAAGATACTGTCCCAACTTCGCGAAAAGTGATTTGATTGTCATTTTCATCTTGATTTCGTCATAATCGATCTTGGTTTCGCCGGATGAAACCTTGATGGTCATTTTATTTCTCGTTTTGGTCATTGGACTCAATTCCGTGAATTGTAACCATTTATCGGCAATAGGAATCGATTGTTTGATGAGAATTTCCGCTTGTTGAGCGCTTGGGAGGTTACGGATGATTTCATTGTACTGCAATTTTAGTTTTTTTATTGAATCCTGCGTTACCGGAAGACGTTGTTTGGCTTCATTCGCCTCACCTATTTGATCGGTTTTTTCCTGAATACCGGCATTCAGGGTCATAATTTCGAAACTTCGCTTTTTGGAGTTTAGGTAACTATCACCTCCGATGATAAGAATCGGGATGAGGATCAAGACCACTAAAAGGTTTTTATCCATATTATCAGTCGTCTATTGGAGATCAGTTGACTTGGTTGCCAATTCGCCCGCGAAAGTGAAACCGAAAACAGTGCCTTCACCGGCGTTTTTGCTCCCCTGCCATTCGATTTGGTTGAAAAGACCGGAACCTTGGAGACGTTGCTGAAATTGGTTAACCAATGTCATGCTGGACGCCTTCCCCGAAATCGTTATATTGACGCTACCAGAACCCACACGCGCAGTTTTGAACGATTCGAACCAGACATCACTTGGAATCAACGCGGCAACCCGCAGAAAAAATTTTGACCACTTCACGCGTGTGGCCAAGAGAGTTTTCACAAATTCGATCTTTCCTTCAAGTGCGAGTTTTTCCGCCAGGGCTGTGTCTAATCCGACTTTGAGACTTTGTATTGGTTGATAGGTTTCCGTAACCATTGACAAATTTCGGGACAATTTCGCCTTTGTCTCCACAAAATCCCTATACCAAAATAAATAATATCCGCCTACTGAAATTATTCCAGTCACAATTACGAGAATAAGCGGCAAATACTTTTCCACGAGCTGTCGCCTGATGAGATCGCGTTCTCGTCTGAGAATATTGAGAAGATCGATCATCTGAGGCTGAGGCTTTAGAGCGCAGATGCCAGCGCCGATAGCCGGGATGAAAAGAGGCAGATGCTCCTGAGGAATTTCCGCGAATTGGGGTTCGGCGGGGGAAAATCGAATCGTTGTGAATGGCTCTATAATGGCGATTTCATCGGTAGAGAAAACTTCTTTCAACTGATCGACGATACCGCGCATAGCTGCGCCGCCGCCAAACAGGAAATATTTTGCAACTGGGATACCTTCTTGCGTTTTTATGTACTCTATGGCGAGACGGATCTTTTGCATGATTTGGCCGATAAGTGCCCGGATTTTATAGGAAACTTTTATTTCGGCGCAGTTATCTTCGTAACCGCTCATCTCTTCGGGAGACAAAATACCAATCACTCTTTTGTAATTTTCTCCATCGGAGATTTTAAGGGCATCGGTTTGTGACGCTGAAACATTTATTCCAGCCAATTCCTTGGTAATTTCGTCTCCCGCAAATGGAAAGGAACGACCGAGCAACAAAGTTTTTTCCCGACTTACAGTCAGATAGTTGGCAGAGGCACCAAGATTAAGCGTGGCGATCTGCCTGGACGCGTCCTCAAACTCTGAAGGGAAGTTGAAATTGATAAATTCATGAATGACCTGAGGAACGGTATAGACTCCATCGAGCGTTAGGCCGGCCTTCTTGAAGAGAGCCACGAAATTGTTCAGGCCTGACATGCTTGCGAATATGCTCATCAGGTTATTTTTCCTGGTTCCACTGCTGGTTACCTGGCCAAGCGTTGCGTAGAGATATTCTATTTTGTCATTTTCGATGGTCGAAATATTGGTCTGGGCAGATGAAAGCATCGTTTTCATCTCGTTATCGATAACTATACGGAGTTGATCCTCTGGCATTGCTGGTTTCCCAAAGAATTTATACTGGACCATGCGTTCTGGAATTACCAGCACAGCTTTTTTCGAATACTGACCAAACTTCGCATAAACCTCTTTGAGACTTTCAAAAAGAGAATCAGCGGAATCAGCACCACGTAATAACGGTTTTACAATCGTCCCGAGGCATTGGAATTCATCTCCTTCACGGCTGAGGAGGACAGCCTTCAAGGAATCGATCCCAATGTCGATGCCGATAATCGATTTTACGTTTTTTTGTGCCATTCAAATATCTCCATGGAAACTACCTGCCGAGCAAACGAAAATTTCTTTTCGTACAACATGGTATCGACATCTCCATGATATTTCCTGAGAAATGGGTATTACCGTGCCTGCTTTCAACAATCAGATTATAAGGAATAAAGCCGGTTATGTGACTGAAGAAGAAGTTTAATGAGCGATGGAGACGGAGTATGTTGCATGAATCTACTTTTGATTGCGCGGTACAGTCTGACCATCATCAGGACTGGGATTCTGAATGGAGCATACATGCAAAACGATCATTTTAGGCATTCATGCAACAGGCTCTTATGTGAATTCTTTTAACGAATCGTACCGAAGTCGATCGAATATCGATTGATGCTGGTCCTAAAAATCGGAGTGTTCTCAGACCCCAATAAAAGTGTTTTCAAACCACAATAGTCAAAATCTAAAATTATTGGCAAAACTGAACTTAAGAAAATCAATGAAAACGAATATAATGCAAAAAATTAAACCCCAATGAAAAGAACACTAAAATGAATCCTAAAAAAGACCTTGTTAAGCACAACATAAATTTTCTTGAATACCCTCTTTGGTTTCAAGATGATCGCTTTGCAATAAAACAAGAAGGCACTTTTACATGGAAAGACATGGATGGGTATGTTTTTCGTTCAGGCTACAAGGTTCCAGTTAAAACAGATGCGATCTTTCTTTTATATTTTCTTCTTCAAAGCCAGCGAAAGGATTATGTGACAGAGATTGTAACTACTAGGTATCAGGTCATCAAGGAATGTAAACTGAGCCTGGATTCAAAATGGTATGAGAGGTTAACAGAAAGTCTGAATCGTTGGCTCCGAGTTGATGTCGCCTTTTCTGGAAAATTTTATGACGGTAAAGAGTTTCAGCACAAGGCTTTCCATATCATTGATTCGTGGGAAATAGAAAAGAACACCAACAACTTAAGGGTTGCTTTTTCTCCTGAATTTTTGAAAATGATGAAGGGAAAGGGCTTTTTCAAAGACGTTAATTTTAACGAATTCAAAGCTCTTAGAACTCCATTGTCAATCAGACTTTATGAAATTCTTTCAAAATCTTTCCATCATCGCGATACATGGCCGATTAATGCAACGCTCCTAGCCAATAAAATTCCCATGCGTGAAAAATATCCGGCCCACATTATCCCTAAGATTCGAGCGGCCCTGAAAACCATAAACAAAAAGACAGCGTCAACATTTGAAATGGAAGTAACCCGGGAAGGAAAAGGCCAAGCAGTTATAATTTTTAAAAAGTTTTCCGACTCGAAACCTCAACCTCAAGATGAACATCTTGACAAACATCGAGATATAGACCAAGGCGTAGACCAGAATACAGGCCAAAATACAGACAACAGCGGAGATAAAGATCTTGAAATCGTAGGACACATTATTCCGAACAACCCAGAATTAAACAAACTGGTTACAACCCTGCCCTGGGAACGTCAAACGCAAAAAGTCTTTTGAAAATGCTTAAAGACGCCCTTAAAAAACACGGTTTTGATTACGTGATCTGGAATATCAAATACGCGAACAAAAGAGCCATCGGGAATTATCCGGCCTATCTTAAAAAGGCTCTTGATGCAAATTATGGAAAAGCCTTGATAGAAGAGGCGAGGGTTCAAGAGATTATCTCGGCAAAACGGCACGTTGAAGAAAAAGAAAAAGTCGCAAAAAACAACGAAGAGAAAGTCCGGGAAGGCAAGAACATTGAAATAGTTGATGAATACCTCAAGACGATTTCCGATGCGGAACGGATGATCCTCGAACGGGAAGCTTTTGACAAGCTCCCATCTTTCTTGCGAAGGGACTTTGAGAAAATACGGCAGGAAAAATCTGTCTCCTTTATCGGACTTTTGCGCTTCATCGTCTTGAAAAAGCTTTCCCAAGTAAAAAATGGGTAGTGTGCTTACTATGCAATATTGTGTGCAGTGCACTGCGTCGTCGACAACTCAGGCAGGAGACACAAAAGCGTGCCCATGGCTATATTGTTGCTCTTGCTCCCGGGGACCGAATGATTCTTGAGTAAGAGGCTATCCCTGACATTACACTATCATTTCGATCGCGGAAGAAATCTCCACCGCACTGAATCATTGAATTACCCCGAATTATTGAGCTGATACGATTAATCTTTAATCGGTCGTCTTTTGCTGTTCCCCAACAACGATAGTGAAATTCCCGAAAAAAACGCACGTTTTCCCTCGAACTGGTGTCTCATTGATAACAGCTATACCAGTCCTCAGTCACAGTCGAACTTATAGCATCAAGCCCATCGCTCAACCAGGGGCCGTTAAAGAGCGAGTAACTGGCAAATAGTCTAAATTCATCTGTGACGAAGGACTAGTTTTGTTTTTTCAGGAATACTTTTTATCTCTTACTCTCACAGAAGAGACCATCTGAAAGTCACCCTCAGATTGGCGAAGACACAGATATGTGTCACACGGGGAGTATTCGACAGGATATGTCTTTATTAATAATCACTGGGATTGACGAAGTCTTTCCAGAGACAGTACAATGACAACGAGGGTTGAAATGTCGCGCCCTTGCGGTTTTTGTTCGGCTTGAAACTGTTGTGCGAATCAGATTTTCACCTGCTGAAACACACACAACAGAATCTAGTGTAACCCGTGGGGGAAAAATGAAACGTATAAAAGATGCTTTTACACTGCTGGAAATGCTGGTCGTCGTCCTGGTAATAGGAGTTCTGACCGGTGCCGCGGTTCCAAAATATCATTCGTTTGTCGTCGATTCCAGACGCGGCAGATGTCTCACAAATCTCAAGTCGATTGATCAGGCGATCTCGATTTGGGAGATTAGAAACCAGCGGTTGCCATCAAAAAATAGGTTCCGTTTCCGCTTTCAACCCATGGACGGCACTATCTATGATGAGTATGGGACATCTCCCCGAATGCCATCAAGAACCGATGTTGCGGACATAATCGGAGATTCCCTGGCATTTGTGTGCCCCGATCTTCTTCAACGCTACGTAACCCAGGCGAATGTTCCTGCCGATCCAGCGACGTCTTATTTCTGGGTGCAACGGAAATCTCTCAAAGATAAAGTAATCGCTGGCGATCCCTCAAGTGACTGGGATCAGAATGCCAATGATTTTGGCGCAGGTGAGACTCGCAACACTATTTGCCCGGCGTTCGGTCGCCCCTACAGCGGAGAGCCCCCACAAACCTATTCTTCTCTACCTGAAAGTAAAAACAAAGACGTTCCTTCATCCCAATTGACGTATCTCCCCTACTTTGGCCCAGATTACACTCGAAAAACCCTTCACTTCGACCGAATGCTTGCCTCTACCACCTCGTGGTATGTCACGGCTTCTATTTCTAATCCCCCTTCTGGCACTCCCGATGGCCCATTTACACTTTACCCCAAGGGTGTGTCATTAACGATCAGTTCCACTATCGAAGATAACTTGCAGGGACTCAACCCCAGGGTGACGGATATCCTGGCAAATGGAAACAAAATCCTATCCGGCACATCCAATCAATATACGCCTCCTACTCCAGGCGAATATGTTCTTGTAGTGCGAGCCAAAGATGACGCGGGAAATATCAAAACCTCCGACCCCATCCGTATTCGAATTCCACCTCCACCCACAGTTGCCATGTATTCCTCCACCAACGCTACGACCAGCGTCAACCCTATTCTCATGAAGGTGACGTTCAACGTTCCGGTGACTGGTTTCGATACGAATGACATAGATGTTGTCGGCGCCGGCATCGAAAATTTCGCACCACCGGCGGCAGAAGGAGAGTATTTTTCAGAGTATAGCTTTGGTCTCAAGGTTCCATCCAGCAATAATGTGGCGCATTATATTACAGTGAATATTCCCGCCGACAAGGCGCAAGATCGTAGCCAAAGCTGGAACACAGCCGCCCAGGAATTCACGCGTTATTATCAGCCAATACCGCCATGGATAACCGTTTCAGCCCCATCCGTCGATCTGACGGCCACGGGACCGGTCACCTTCACCGTAACCTTTCACAAGGCAGATTTTGTCGATCTGCGACCTGAAGACATTACCGCGTCTCTATCAGGAACCGCGAATGTTCAAGTCATCGATAATCCTTCGGGAACCGGAACAGAGACGCGCGAAGTCAAACTCAGTTCAATCATTGGTGACGGCAAAAGTGTTGGAATCAAGATTGCCGGGGTTCCTTCCGGTCGGGCGTTAGCGAGCGATTCTGCCGGAAACATTGCAACAGCGACCATTTTCAGTCCAACATTCGAGGTCGATAACACCCGGCCGACAGGGCAAATCAAACGTTTCGGGACCACTCCCACCAATAGCACCGGTCTTCTGGCGTCCATAACCTTCAGCGAGCCGGTATACGGGTTTACCACTTCTTCAATGTCCATCACCAATGCCACGGCGTCCATCAAAACCTGGCCCGACCTCACTGCCGGGCCCTACGTAGGCTATGCCACGGGGCCCTACACATTTTCATTAACCCCCACAGAATCTCAGTGTTACATCACTATTTCCATGCCCAGCGATCGTGTCAGGGACAGGGCTGGGAACAAGAATGCTCCTGTTGACCAAGTGGAAGGTGTTACGCATTTCGAATACGACAGCGTCAGGCCCACTCTCCAACTCTCCACCACAATGAGCATACCTATCAAAAGCGACCCGGCTAGTCCAACTCCCGCGATTCCCGTTAGAGCTCAATTCGATGAAGACGTCGTGAATTTTGACAAGGCGTTCATTACGGCTGATTATGCCACGATCAACAACGTTGTTGAGTCCGTGTCCAAGCGGGTATGGACCTTCAATGTGACGCCCACTATTTCTTCAGGGGCAATCACAGTAAGAGTAAACGAAGGCGTTGCCACTGACCGGGCCGGAAACTACAACTACCAGGCCACGCCTCTTGAACTAACTTATTACCAACCCCACCTTAAAGTGAAGGTGGACGAGTCCAGCATTCCGGGAAATTTGTCATTTTCAAATATCACCATCGAAACCAATATCGCAATCAGAGATCGTGACGAGAATGGTGAGGCAGTCAGTCACTATCGCTACAGATATAGCACAACATCATGGAGCAGTTGGATTCCCGTATCTGACCCCATCAAACTCACTTCGCTTTCCGAAGGGTTCTACAGGCTGGAGGTTATTGGCAGAACCCCATACGGTACCGATTACATTGAACAGCCCGTGAGTGAACCCACCACCTGGATTTGGACGATCGATAGAACGGCACCTCGAATTGCCAGCATGACCACCCCGGTTAATCCGGTGAGTAGTACTTCCGTCATCGTCACAGCCAGCTTTACTGAAGCAGTCGTCATTAACGCTACCGATTCGACAGTTCTTTCGGCCAGCGCGACGATCATCATCGATTCAACTCCTTACTATGTTGACGCGGCAATCACCAACTTCATCGGAACGGGCAGCGTCTATACGTTCAAACTTGCCACCAGTAGTACCAGCGTGGATGCAACGTTCAATATCAAGTTCGGTAGTGGCGTGGTGAAAGATTATGCGGGCAATCCAAACGTTGAGTATAACGCTTTTTCCGTCAGATTAGACAATATCAGGCCCTCCGCTCTGTTTTCCACAACGGTTACCAGCCCGACCAACACTTCCCCTATTCCCGTCAAAGTTACGTTCGATGAAGAAGTGTCGGGTTTCAACAAGGCTGCCATTACGGCTAATAACGCCACGATCAGTAATATCATCGAAACATTACCCAAACGGGAATGGACTTTCAATGTGACGCCCACCATTTCTTCGGGTGTGGTTAGTATAAATATGATCGGAAATGCCGCCAGTGATCTGGCCGGAAACCCCAGCAACCCAGCCACATCCTTTGGAATAAATTACTACAAAGTCTTCCCCAAAGTGGTATTGTCCAACACTCCGGCATACGGCAATCTTCTGGCATCTGCGACATGGGTACGCGACACCAGTATCAAGGTCGAGCCTTTAGACGTAAACAATGAAATAATCGATCAGTATCAGTATAAATACAACACAACGTCCTGGAGCGGTTGGCGTTCGGTATCCGCCCTTATCGAACTTGGGAACCCTACTCCGCTTACCGAAGGACCATATACTCTGCAGGTGATTGGTAAGACCCCCTATGGCATCGAACAAGCCACGAGTGATCCCACTACCTGTAATTGGGTGGTCGATTTCACAAAACCCTACATTGCCAGCGTAACCACCCCGTTGATTGTCAGCGTGACCACCCCGGTAAACACAACGAATACCTATCCCATTGCCGTCACGGCCAGCTTTTCTGAAAAAGTCTTCATTCTTGCTACCGATTCAGCTGTTCTTTCTTGTGTCGGCGCAACAATCACCAATTTCAACGGAACGGGCAGCGTCTATACGTTCAACATCTTCCCTGTTGCCACCAATGCAGATGCAGTGTTCAATGTTCTTTTCAAGGATGGCATGGCAAGGGATGCCGCAGGCAACACAAACGCGTCGTATAGTAATTTTTCCATCAAATATGACGTAACTCCGCCTATAGCAACATTCCTCTCCACACCAGATTCCCAGACGTTCGACCGATTTGCCAATTTCAGTGTGGGCGGCTCCGAAGTCGTCCAATACAAATATAAATTGGATTCCGGGACATGGAGCAGCACTTCGGCCAATGCGACTGATCCCCTCATTTTCAATTATCTTTCCGTAGGCACGCACACAGCATATATAATCGGTCGCGATTTGGTGGGCAACTGGCAGGCTACCACTTCCTCATCTCTGGCTTCCTTCTCCTGGCATATCAAGCCCGTGTATGTCTCGCCCATCGCCGGCATCGGAACCACCGGATTACTGGACGGGAAGTGGTACAGTGCCAAATTCATGAGTCCTCGGGGTCTTACAAAAGTAGGCGACAACTTGTATGTTGCCGACAACGGGATCCGAATAGTGAACCTGACTAACGGCATGGTCGGCACCCCACGGCCTGCCATGGTTAAAGAGGGATTAGTCCTACACCTGGATGCTGATAATGGAGCTTCTTATCCTGGAAATGGATCCATTTGGTATGATTTGAGCGGCAATAATAATAATGCCGCTCTGGGAAGCGCCATCGTCACTTCCACTCCCTCTTACCTCAACAGCGGCGGAACCACGCAAATTGCTGCAACATCCATCCTGAACACAGACACACACTCCGTTTTTTTTGCATTACAATTCAATCCGACTTCTGCGTATCCCAGTGGTTACGATGGGGCGTGGTCCAAAATCTTTGGTTACGAACCTTCCGGATCAGATCGCTCTCCAGGTATCTGGAGATATCCATCCCAAAGATACATTCACTGGAGATATGACCCGGGCAACGTAGGGATAGATTTCGGAAAAAATACGTCCAACCAAGATTTCGACATGAATACTTGGTACATTGTTGGGGTTACTAAAAATGGCGCGGCTGCGAAAGCATACGTAAATGGAAAGGAAGTCCAAACGGGAACCGTTCCGAATCCTAAAACATCCGGGATTTCTGTAATAAATTTTTATGCGGGATACCGAGCAGATATGAATAAAATGTCATTCTGCCAAGTATACAACAGACCATTATCTGCATCTGAAGTCTTACAAAACTATAACGCAAGTCCCTTGTCACAACTGAGTTTGCCCGTTGTCTACGGATTGACCTCGGATGGCAGCGGAAATTTGTTTTCCACAAGTGTCGAGTCTCATGTCATCAGGCAGGTCAATCAAACGACTCAGACCACCACCATCCTGGCGGGAAAAGACGGAACAGCCGGTTTCCGCGATGATCAGGGCGTTGCCGCCATGTTCAACGGCCCCCGTGCATTGGTCTATAACACCGGTTTCCTCTATGTCGCCGATACGGGCAATAACCTGATTCGCTCGGTGAATGTCGCCGGTGGAGCGGTCAATACGCTGGCTGGAGCTGCGGGATCTGCCGGATCGCTTGATGGCAGCGGCGGCGCCGCCCGATTCAACACCCCCTGCGGCATTACCGTGGATTCCAGTGGGAATCTCTACGTCGCGGATACCGGAAACCACACGATTCGAAAGATCGTTTTGTCCACGGGTCAGGTTACTACCATCGCCGGAACTGCGGGGCAAAGCGGGTATGTAGACGGCATCGGCGCCGCGGCCCGATTCAGCAGCCCCTATGGGGTTGCCGCCGACAGCGTCGGAAATGTCATGGTTACCGATTATGGAAACAAAGTCATCCGGAAAATTTCCCAAACGGGAGTGGTAACAACGATTGCCGGCGCCGCGGGCGTCTCGGGAAATGCCTATGGGGTAGGCGGCGATGCGCGTTTCCAAGGACCCTATTTCATCACCTGCGAAGATGACAACGGATACTTCATTGCCGATTATGAAAACTTCACCGTAAAAAAATTGACGTTCCTTCCCTACGCGGTTCTTCGAAACACTCCCGGTTCTTTGACCAACTCCAGCGGTGGTGTTCTGACCAACCAGACAGGAGGCACCGTCTCCGTCGATGGTGGCGGGTTGCAGGGATACAAATACAGCCTGGATGGAGTCGATAAGGGAGAAAAAAGTTACGGGGTTCCCATTACATTCTCCGGATTGGCGGATGGTGCACACACCCTTCGCGTTTGGGGTAAAGGCATCGAGGCAGACTGGCAAGATGCTGCCAAACCAACCGTCTTCACATGGAATATCGATACCACGCCTCCGGTTGTGGCGCTGGCGACTTCCACCCTTCCCGCGAATGGTTACCGCGATACGTTTGCCCTGATTACGGTTGTCGCGGCATCGGGAGACGAGGCCGAATCGTATCAGTATAATCTCGATAACGCCGGCTGGACGGCAAATTCTCCTATTGCCAAACCGATTTCCCTGACGGATCTACAACCCGGCGTCCACACTATCCTGGCACGAGGCACGGATTTGGCCGGAAACCAGCAGACCAATGCTGTTCTCTATGCGTCCTACACATGGTCAATTGCGCCGACCTATGTCAATACTCTGGCCGGAATGGGTGGGGCAGCCGGGTTTAACAACGGTCGCCCCTACGACGCCAAATTCAGCAACCCGAGGGGTGCGTTTCGCGATGGTTCGTCAGTCTACGTAAGCGACAGCACCAATAACATTCTTCGCAAAATCGACCTGAGCGCCTACAATGTGAGCACCGTCGACAAACCCCTGGTCCCAACCACGATGGTTCGGGATGGGTTGATCCTCTGCCTGGATGCCAGCGATGGAAATTCTTATCCCGGTAACGGCACGACTTGGTATGATCTGAGCGGGAATGAGAACCATGGAACTTTGTCGCCTGGAGTTACCTATAGTACTAATGAGGGTGGTAGCCTCGTGTTTGACGGGGCAAATGAATATGTTGACCTGAACATAAAAAATCTTATTAGTGGTGTGAATCCATTTACTATCGAAGTTTTTTACAATAACACCCCCTATAACACCGGTTGTCTGATAGGCAATTACGGCACCGGATACACACTGAATTCAATCTGGGTTTTCTCCGGTGGTTTATATATCAACACCGGTAGTGGCTACATTCCCAATTATAATTCAAGAATTTCCGGTAAGCACTGCATAACGGTAACGAGAGATGCAGCAGGATATGTCAGCGCATATTTTGATACAAAGTTAGAGACATCGAATGTTTTGAATAAAGCCTCTGTTCCTGTAACCATAAACTGGCGGATAGGAGCAGATGTCAATGGCGCCGGTGAACAATTCGCAGGCAATATCTACTCTGTTAAAGTTTACGATCACGCCCTATCAGAATCAGAAATCCAGCAGAACTTCTATGCAAGCCCCCTGGCGCAATTTGTTCCGCCTGCGCCTGTTTTTTCCGGCCCTCAAGGCGTTGCGGTATACGACAGTCTGGACGGAAATGGCCCGATGCTTTACGTTGCCGACATGTATAACAATGTTATACGCAAAGTCAATCCTCAAACACTTGAGAACACTGTCTTTGCAGGCCGGCAAGGCTCCCCGGGAACAGTTGACGGCCTGGGTGATGCCGCGAGATTTTACAACCCGGTGGGAATCGTAGCATTCAGCGGGTTCCTGTATGTGTCCGATTATGCACACCATGCCATTCGCAAGGTCCATATCGCATCTCGCGATGTCTCGACCCTTGCGGGAAGCTCAAGCCCCGGGTCGGCTGACGGAAACGGGACTTCCGCACGTTTTTACAACCCAGCCGGCATTGCGATCGATTCCACGGGAAGCACCCTCTATGTGGCCGACTTCTCGAATCATGCCATCCGAAAAATCGACCTCATGAGCAAAAATGTCACCACATTCGCCGGCGCGGCGGGCATCTCAGGGTCCAACAGCGGCTGCATTCCATCTTTAGCTCGTTTCAACCAGCCTGTGGGATTGGCCTTCGACTTTGGTTGCGGCCGAATGTTTATCTCTGAATACGGCAATCACGACATCCGCATGGTCAATTTTGGTGCCAATCTGGTCATGACGGTTGCCGGCAAAGCAGGAGAAGTCGGATACGGCGATAGCACAGGGGGATCGGCACGTTTCAAGAATCCTCATCTGATGACCACCAACACCGGCGGAAACGAAGGAGCGTTGATCGGAGAGCCCGGCAACAATACAATTCGCCTCATAACTTTCGAACCGCAGGCCTTGTTCCGCAATGTTCCTCCCTCCTCATCCAATCAAACGACGATTGACGTTGCCGTCGTGGGCGCGGGCCTGACGGGATATCGGTACAAGTTCGACTCTGATGTGGCGTGGACAGAGATTCTGACTGGTCAGCCAATCCATAAAACGGGCCTGACAGAAGGACAGCATTCCCTGCAAGCCATCGGCAGAGGCGTTCAGGGCGAGTGGCAGCAGGATGTGAATGCTGTTTCCGCGAAATGGGTGGTGGATCTCACGCCTCCGATAGTGGTGCTTTCCAATCTTCCTCCGACCAATGACCGCTGCACGGTTGCTCTTATCTCTGTTTCCGCAAAATCGGGAGACGAGGCCTATTCGTATCAATATAAATTTGATAGCGACGACTGGTCGGATGACTCCCTCCTTTCCAAACAAATTTCCCTGACCGACATCCAGCCCGGAACTCACACCATCCTGGTGCGTGGCACGGATCTGGCCGGAAACTTGCAGACCAATGCGAGCCTCTATGCTTCTTACACATGGCTGATTCTCCCAACCTATGTCAATACCTTAGCCGGAATGGGAAGTGCCGGATTAAACGACGGTCGTCTATACGACGCCAAGTTCAGCGATCCGGCGGGTGCTTTCCGCAATGGGTCATCAGTTTACATAGGGGACCGTGCCAATAACGTTCTCCGCAAAATATCACTCGATACCTCCATTGTGAGCACCATCGATCCTGGAAAATATGCCCTTCAATTCAATGGCCTTACCAATTATCTTTCGATTCCTCACGCCAGTACCTTTGACTCGAACTCGGTTACCGTTGAATTGTGGTTCACTTTAAAAGGCGACCCCAACACCGACGCAAACAACAACTGGCGCAGTCTGATCCGAATGGGTTCCACCGCCGGCACCGGCACCGGCTGGGATGTCGTATTGGAAGAAGGCCTGAGCGTTGCATGGGACGTGGGACTTGGTGGTGTTTCTTCCCGCATGTGGGCTAACGTGGGAATGAAACTCAATGAGCCTGTCCACATGGCATTCGTCTACGATGCATCAACGGGTAACCAACTCGTCTATGCCAACGGCGTATTGGCTGCCACTAAAACCAATGCAGTTACAAATATTACCGCGAACAGTGAGCTGATAATTATCGCCGGCGGAGTTAATACCGGAAACTTCCCCAACGGGGCCGGTTTTTCTCCGGGAAAATATTGCAACGTCCGCATCTGGAACGTTGCACGCACCGCGGCCGAAATTCTCGCCTACTATCGCGGAGGGCTTCCCTACCGACCCGCGGGTCTGATCGGGTCCTACAAGTGTAGCGAGGGAAGTGGACTTGCTGTGGGGGACGACTCGGGATATTCCCCTGCCGGCACGCTCGTTAACAGCCCGCAATGGACGACGACCGATGTGCCCACCGCTCTGCTTTCCGGGCCCTATGGCGTTGCAATGTATGACAGTTTGGATGGCAATGGTTCGATGCTGTACGTTGCCGATTACTATAGCAACGTTATTCGTAAAGTTAATCCTCAGACATTGGAAACCACTGTCTTCGCGGGGCGTCTTGGCGCCCCGGGAACCGTAAACGGAGTGGGTGATGTCGCGAGGTTCAGCAACCCGATGGGAATCGTGGCGCTCAACGGATATCTGTATGTGTCAGATTGGGGACAACATACCATTCGCAAGATTCACATCGCCTCCCGCGACGTTTCGACCCTGGCGGGAGCCGCCGCCGCCGGGGCGGTTGACGCAAACGGGACTTCAGCACGTTTCCGCAACCCAGGGGGCCTTGCCATCGATTCCACGGGAAGCAACCTCTATGTGGCCGATTACAGCAACCACGCCATCCGTAAAATTGATCTTCAAAGCCAAAATGTCACCACCTTTGCCGGCGCCATGGGTATCGCCGGATCAAACAGCGGCTGCAATCGAACTTTAGCCCGTTTCAATGGGCCATGGGGCTTAGCCTTCAATTTTGGTTGCACCAAATTATTGGTCTCCGAATATCTCAATCACGACATTCGCATGATCGATTTCCCCACTAACCTGGCCATGACAATTGCCGGCAAAGATGGAACTCCAGGATACGGAGATGCGACCGGTGGTTCGGCACGTTTCCGGAATCCCACTCTCATGACCACCAACACCGGCGGGAGCGAAGGAGTGTTGGTCGGAGAGCGAAGCAACAACGTGGTTCGCATCGTGACCTTCGAGCCGTTAGCCTTGTTCCGCAACCTTCCTCCGCTCTCGTCCAATCAAACAACGGTCAATGTTTCCGTTGTGGGTGCAGGCCTGAATGGATACCGGTACAAGTTTGACTCTGATGTGTCGTGGACCGAGGTTCTGGCGGGTTCGCCAATCATCAATAAGACAGGTTTGTCGGAAGGGGCACACACCCTGCAGGTCATTGGCAGAGGTGTTCAGAACGAATGGCAGAAGGATGTGAACGCCACGACCGCAAAGTGGACGGTGGATACCACCCCTCCGATTGCAGCCCTTTCCAATATTCCCACCAATCCGACGTATGACCTGATTGCCGACATCGGGGTGGCTGGTAAGGTCGAAGCGGTGGTTCGGTACAAATACAAGCTCGACGCTCTGGATTGGACTGCGTCAATTTCTTACACCCTCCCCATTACCCTTCGCGACCTTGCACCTGGAACTCACACCCTTATGGTTGTCGGTCAGGACGAAGCTGGTAACTGGCAAAGTAGTGACACCGCCAAAGTTACCTCATACACGTGGTTGATCAAGCCTATATACATATCGACCCTGGCAGGCGAAGGAACAGCCAACCTTCTGGACGGCAAATGGTACGATGCAAAATTGAATTACCCTGTCGGTGTTACAAAATTCAGCTCCAGCGATACTCTCTACATCTCGGATTTCAGTAACAAAGCCATTCGTTCCGTAGATTTAACTTCCGGCGAGGTCAAGACCGTTGCCGGATCACCAGCGGGCGGTGCAGTCCTTGCGTTCGACGGCAGTGATGATTTTGCTCAAGCCCCTTCGGGAACGTATTTTAGTGGTGATTTTTCCATCCTGGCTTGGGTCTATGTTCGCAACTTCAGTTCCTGGAGCCGTCTGATCGACTTCGGAAACGGCCCCAACAGTGACAACATCCTGTTGGCGATAACCAACGGAACCAGCGGTCAACCGAATCTTCATATTTTCAATGGCGGTACCGCTTCGAATTTTACCGCTCCCAGCGCTATCCCCCTGAATCAATGGGTACACTTGGCCGCGACCCTCCAGGGAAGCACCGCCAAGATATACGTCAATGGAACGGTCGTCGTGACCGGCACTCTCAACACTCCGCGCAATATCACCCGCAATCGGTGTTATATAGGGCGAAGCAACTGGGGTGATGCCCTGGCCAATGCGTTTATGTCCGACCTGAGCATCTGGAGCATCGCTCGCACTGTTGATGATATTAAGTCTGATATGAACAGCAGGTTCCTTGGAAACGAACCCGGCCTTGTAGCCTATTGGCCCATGGCCGATCAAGGCACCTCCCTCGTCGATCTATCCTCTTCCCATCTGAACGCCACTCTTTATGGCACTCCTCTTTGGATGGAAAACGCCGGTCCCCCAATCATCTCCGGCGACGGTGTCGGAGCCGCTGCTCGCTTCAAGAATCCCAGCGGCATGGCCATTGGAAACGACGGCAAACTCTACGTCGCCGATTACGCGGAACACACGATTCGCAAGATCGACCCTGTAACCCGGTTAGTCCTCACGTATGCCGGTGGACGCAATATCGCCGCCCTTACGGATGGAACGGGGCTTGATGCAAGGTTCAATGGCCCCTTCGGCATTGCGGCCTACGACAACTATCTTTTTGTTGCCGAGGGCGGAAATAACTGTATCAGGCGTATCGATCTGAGCAACGCGAAGGTTACCCTCTTTGCCGGCTCCAGTGTGGCCGGAACCGCGGACGGAGCGGGATTGAACGCTCGGTTCGGCAGCCTTCGGGGCATTGCCCAATACAACGGGGTCTTATATGTTCCCGATTACGGAAATAACACCATCAGAAAGATCGATATCACTTCCGGTGTCGTAACCACCTTGGCAGGTTCGGCCGGAGTCTCTGGGTTCCGTGACGGAATCGGCGCGGAAGCACGCTTCAATGGTCCGTGCGGCATCGAAGTGGATCCCGAAGGAAACCTGTTCGTGACCGAATGGTCGGGCCAGGTCATCCGGAAACTGTCCCCTGCGACGGGGAACGACTGGAAGGTCACGACGGTTGCCGGAAAATCCTTAACGACCGGCAAGATCGATGGCTTGGGCATGAATGCCCGCTTCAAAAATCCCTACATGATGACAAAAGACGGCGCATTCGGCTTTTTCTTCGCCGACGGAAATAACAACCAAATACGCAAGATATCGCTCCAGCCATGGGCAAATCTGGCGAATACTCCGAATTCGCTAACCAACGATCAAAGCATCAGTATATCCGTCCGAGGCGGCGGCTTAACCGCATACAGCTATAAACTTGACACAGCAGCCTGGAGCGAGGAAAAGAGCGCCGGTGCGAATATCTTTGAAGCCAATATCCCAGAGGGCGCTCACACCCTTCTCGTAAAAGGAAAGGGCCAAATAAATGATTGGCAACCCGATGCGGGCGTAACGAAACTCTTATGGACCATTGACTTGACCCCTCCTACCGCGACCCTCGGCAACCTTCCCGCCTCCTCGACGCTTGATGATATGACAAGTATTCAGGTTGGCGGAGTCGATGTCATCAAATACAAGTATTTATTGCAAAAAATGGTGGATGGCCTCTTTCCATCGGGTGCGTATAGTTCCGAACAAGCGGTCGCATCACCCTTGGCACTAACCAATCTCGCTCCCGGAACCTACACATTATCAGTCATCGGACGCGACACCGCCGGGAACTGGCAGAGTCAGGCCAGCGCAACCCAGCATCTCTGGTTCGTAAAACCCGTTTACGTGACTACCGTGGTCGGAAACTCTGGTTATGGGCTTGTCAATGGTCAGTGGTTTAACACGAACTTCCGCTACATTATCAGCGTGGCTGTCGGTAACGATGGATCCATATACATGTGCGATTATTACAATAACTGTATTCGCAAAATGAATCCCGACGGAATGGTCATAACACTTGCCGGACCTAGCAATCAGGCTGTCGGCTACCGTGATGGACCGGGGGAAGAGGTTTTGTTTTATAACCCCCATAGCATCACACTTAGCGATGATTCGGCCTATTTATATGTGGGAGACTATAGTAACCAGGTCATCCGGAAAGTAGATACGAAAACGGGATATACCACGACCTTCGCGGGAACGCCCAATGTCGCCGGTAACCGCAATGGCGACGGAAATCAGGCTCTGTTCTACAGTCCTTCAGGGGTGACTATCTGGAACGGGTTTCTGTATGTCATGAATGTCTCCTCTTGTATAATCAGTCGGGTTGATTTGAACACCGCGCAAGTTTCCACACTCGCCGGTGCGTGGGCTGCCGGCTTCGTTGACGGAGACGGAACCGCTGCCCGATTCTACAACCCCTACTTCGGGGATGCGGCGGATGGGTTCCTCTATAACAGCGATTACCCCAGCCATGCCATACGAAAAACCGATCTGACGACCGCCAAAGTAACGACTCTCGCGGGCATAGGAATCCCAGGCCGAAACGATGGTCCCTCCACCGTCGCTACGTTCTACAATCCCTACGGAGTCGCCGTCGGAAGCGAATTTGTTTATGTTGCCGACTGTAGTAACCACTCCGTCCGGCGCATCAATAAGGTGACGGGAGATGTCGCCGTTCTAGCGGGAAGCAAAGTAGCCGCGGCAGGTAATGCTGACGACGTCGGCAACAAGGCCACATTCTACAATCCTTACGGCATTTGCACGGATGCGGATGGCAACATTTTCGTAACGAACTGGGCCTATCACAACGTCAAAAAAATCACATTCACCCCCTGGGTGGCTCTTGCGAACACTCCATTGCCACGAACAAACGCAACCTCCGCCAATGTCAGCGTGCGGGGCGGCGGCATCCTGGCCTACAAGTACAAGCTCGATACTCCTATTGCTTCCGGTTCCTGGTCAACCAATAGTTTCGGTATGAGTGTCACCATCGCCCGGAGCGACCTGAATGCTGAAGGAAAATACACTCTTTCCGCCATTGGGCAAGGCGCCGTGGGCGAATGGCAAAGCACAGCCAAACCATCCGTCTACTCGTGGTATGTCGACCGGACTCCTCCGGTCGCGGATATTTCCAATCTTCCCTCGAATCCCTATTGGGGCGCCTGCGCCTTTGTAACTGTGAGTGGCGACGACGTTCAGCAATACAAATACATTCACACGCGGCCCACCGGAATCATTCCAGCGACCACAACATATAGCGTAAATGCCCCCATCCAGTTGGCTGACCTGGAACCGGGCAGTCATACTATCGAGATCATGGGGTGTGATACCGCCGGAAACTGGCAGAGCCCTGGCACCAAATACACATTTCTTGTGAAGCCTCTGTATGTTTCGACGGTGGCCGGTGAAGGGTCTACAGGCACGGGGAACGGCAAGTGGTATGAGGCTCAGTTCACGAACCCCAGCGATCTCTGTTTCGCCCTGAACGGAGACCTGCTTGTGGCCGACGGCTCATCCCAACAAATACGCCGCATCGAATTCAATACAGGTGTGGTGTCCACCTTCTACCAATCGTCCATAGGGGAAGCTTCCGCCATCGACAGGGACAATGCCGGCAATGTGTATGTGGCCTGCGGCAAAGCAGACACGAATATATTACGTCTCGACTCTTCAGGGACATTGTTGGGGACGATCACCGGATTCAATGGTCCTTTTGGCATCGCGTATGACAATTTCGATTCCAGGAATCAACTTTATGCTCTGGAATACACCGCAAAACGCATCCAAAAAGTTTTCCCCGGGACCTGGGAAAAACAAGTCGTCCAGGCTGCGGGCCTGCTTGGCCCGCGCGGTATCACCGTGGCTTCGACATCGGGAAACATTTTGACCGCGGGATTCGATTCCCATCACATCATGTCTATTACATCCGGCGGCGTGATTTCCTCCATCGCCGGTCGTGAAAAATTCAGCGGCTCGGTGGATGATATTGCAACCGCGGCGCGATTCCTTTCCCCGAGCGATGTGACCATCGCCGCAGGCGGCACGATTTATATCGCGGACTCGGGGAACAAGACTATTCGACGGTTAGTTCCCGGCGGCCAGGTCACCACTTACGCCGGCGCCAGAGGAGAAGTAGGCGACAACGAAACAACGGCCGATGCTGCTCGTTTTAACAATCCCTTCGGTGTAATCGAAGCGGGTGGAGATTTATTCGTGGCCGACTTAGGCACGAAGAAGATCAAGCGAATTTCATTGCTGCCTTGGGCAACCCTGCGTAACACTCCCCCTACCAGAACTCCCGCCTCGTTTACGAATATCATCGTCGGCGGCGGTGGGGTTACAGGATACAAGTTCAAGGTTGATGGGCAAATCACGCAAGGCTGGTCGGCCGAAATTGCCTCGGGAACCAATATCGTTTTGTCTGGTTTGGCGAGTGGCACATACACCATTTCAGTCGTCGGAAAGGGCGTAGCAAGCCCGACTGCGGATTGGCAAGCTTCGGCGACTACTTTCACATGGCAAGTTGATCCCAGCATGCAAGAACTGAACGTCATCCTCAACAACAAGCCGGCAAGCCCCACCTACTCGTTGACCACCGACATTCTCGCGACAGGGGCATCCATCGTTTCCTATATATACCGCATAGATACCGGAGCGTGGAGCAGCATCAGGAACGTAGCCGACTCCATCGTATACCAGGGCCTCGCTCCGGGTTCCCATACCATTGAGGTCAAAGGCATCGATAAATTCGGAAACAGGCAAGTTTCTCCCACAGCCTGGACCTGGGTCATCAATCCGACATACGTCACGACTGTGGTAGGCTCACTTGCCGGATATGTAAACGATAAGTGGTATTCGTCGCGAATGTACGAACCCATGGGTCTCGCTTTGAATGGAAACGAGCTGATTTTCGTCGATCGCGTCAACAGAGCCATACGAAAGATGAACTTGCCTACCGGTATCGTCTCAACAGTTGGGGATAGCAAATGGGCGGTTTTAAGCTTCGACGGTGTCGATGACAGAATCGATTTCGGAAATCCGGAAACTCTCCACACCACGGGTGATCAAACCATCGAAATGTGGATCCGTCCGGGCGCTTGGCGCACGGAAAATGGTTGGAATATTCTCTTCTTCAAACATCACAATTATGAAGGTATGCTTGCCTTGTACATGAACGGGCAAATTGTGTATTGGTATGGCCCTGGGAATACAAACTCTGGTTGGTGGGGAGGAGGTGGAATAAACCCGGGAGTCTGGAGCCACATCGCCACCGTTCGAGACCTCAGTCACTCTCCTACGCAGGTGCGCTTTTATGTCAACGGGAAACTGATGACAACCGTGAGCAACCTTCCCTACCCCACGGCCGCACGATACGACGGTCCGTTTTATATGTGCTATGCCTGGAATCCAAACTTCAAGGGAGAGATTTCCGATCTGCGTCTTTGGGACACTGTCCGAACTACGGAGCAGATTGCCTCCGGCATGAATATGCTCCTGACGGGTTCCGAACCCGGCCTAAAGGGATATTGGCCGATGTTTGACGGCTATGGCAGTAAAGTCCTCGACATGACGAACAACAAAAATGCCGGTAATCTCGTTGGAAATCCAACATGGTCTGATACGCCTCCCCCATTTACGACGCAAGGCGGCGGCATGGGCTCGGGCTTGAACCTTAATTCTCCGTTCGGTTTGGTTGTCGCAACCGGATGCGCATATTTTGCGGATTATAACCGCCATGTCATCTACAAGACCGATCTTACGACCAAAATGACCACTGTTTTGGCTGGGGTAGAGACAGTGGATGGTTCGGTGGACGGAACCGGTCCGAATGCCAGGTTCCGCAATCCTACCGCGCTTGCCTTCGACGGAGTCGCTCTGTTCGTAGCTGATTACGGCAATCACACCATCCGGAAAGTCACATTCGAGGGCGTGGTGACCACTCACGCCGGTCTGGCGGGATCACCGGGGTCAACTGATGGAACTGGCGGGGCCGCCCGCTTCAACTACCCGATGGGTCTCGCCGCGAACCGGGTGGGCTCTCTCTTCGTTGCCGATTCGGGCAATCAGAAGATCCGGAAAATTATCGTCAATACGGGAGTAGTGACCACCCTTGCGGGCTGTGGAACATCCGGCCGCGTTGACGGCGTTGCCACAATGGCGATGTTCGATCAGCCGGTCGGGGTCGCCGCGGTAGATGCGACGGGCGACTCCTCCGGTAACATTCTTGTATCGGATGGAGGAGGTCAAACACTTCGATTGGTGGCAACGAGCGGAACGGTCATAACGGTTGCCGGCGTGTATAATGCGACGGGCAATGCTGATGGCAATGGCCACTTGGCCCGCTTCAATCAACCGTTCTATCTGAACAATGCCGAAGCCGATAGTTTCTTCTTGAGCGATCGCAGCAACAACCTCATCAGGAAGATATCTTTCCACCCAAGGGTCGCGCTGTCCAATACCCCTCCGCTGCTGACCGGCAAAAACCTTGACATTCAAGTAAACGGAGGTGGGGTGACCAACTATAAATACCGCATCGATAGCGGTGCATGGGGCACGGCAACGGAAACTCCGACGTCGGTACGCATAAATCGAAATGACCTGACCGATGGCAATCACACCCTGGAAGTCAAAGGTAAGGGAGGCAACAACGATTGGCAGTTGGACGCTGTGGCCGAAAGGTTCCAATGGTCAGTCGACACCATACCCCCAACGGTCATTTTGACAAACCTTCCCTCAAATCCC
>Ga0074195_1000770_pt1 | contig 55647 bp, 52 predicted proteins | sample EPASupsiteHSE623_FD_64525 | JGI IMG/M metagenome (GOLD analysis project Ga0074195, IMG submission 64525) | Bioremediated contaminated groundwater from EPA Superfund site, New Mexico - Sample HSE6-23 | ecosystem: Environmental > Aquatic > Deep subsurface > Groundwater > Contaminated ...
GTCTATTATATTAGTGATTTAAACAGTCCAATGGCTCCTGATGATCTACTTCCAAAATTTATTAGATTAACGGATCAAGATGTAATATTAAGTCAAATTAAGAAACTTGCATAAGAATTAGGATGTTTAGCAATATTGAAATACTAGTACTAGCAGGTATTGAAACTATAAAATTCTTAATGAAGTAGCACAATCTGAGCCGGTAGATATTTCTAAAGTCCAATCGATTTTATTTAGTGCGTTGCATTTAGTTATTGTTACGTGGCTAATTGATAATGCCATCTTTTATATAGAAATATGCTGCAATAATAACGTTTGTAAAATTTTAAATAATTTAATTCATATACGTATCAAATTCTTTTATTTTTGGTTTTTTTATAACAAGTATTAATATTTTTGAGAGTATAGAGAAAAGAGAGAGTTTAAAATGTTAGTAAATAATCTAGGTAATTTGTCATTTTCTGCTATGGCAAATAAAAAATCAAATATAGAAACAGCAAAAAAAGAGTATATTCAACAACAAAATCTGCTTAATCAAAAAGAACAAAGCAATTCAATATATTTTTCTTCAAAACCTACTTTAGAAAACATTTTACTAAAAACTAATAGTATTCTATCTTTTGGTAATAATCCATCAAATAAATTGGAAAGTGCATTAGAATACGTTAAAGATGTACATCATTTTTACAATACACAAAATAGCGGTGAAAAATTAACTACATTAAGTCAACTTGACCCTAAAAAGATTGACGGTATATTAGACGGTATTGAATTATTTAAAAATACAAGTACTGAAGATCTTTATTTATTAGCAGGGCTTAGCGATACCCTAATGAGAAGAGGCTGTTCAAATGGATGTTCACATTGTTTTATTATGGCCAGAGGTGGTGAAAAAAAAGATATTAAATGGAATGACTTTAAAAAAATGGCTGATGGCATAGGAGAATTAATTAATAGGTTGGGCTTTAATCCATTTTTAATTTTTAATAGTACAACTAAAAAATTTAGCTATTATGATATATCTTTTTATCCTTTTTTAGATTCAGACCCGATATCAATTGCAAGTCCTGAAAATAATGGTCAAAAAAAGCATAATGTAGCAGAAGCAGCTGAATATTTTTATAGTAAAACCAAAATACCTTTTTTAATAACTACTGCTGGATGGGATATAGATAAAGATAAAGATAAAGATAAAGATAAACCTGATGAAGAAAATTGGGAACAGAAAGCTGCTAGTGATCTTGTAAAAACTATGAAAAAAAATCCTGATGCGGTAAGTATTGTTGAAATATCAGTACATCCGTTTCATAAATATATGGAAAAAAGTATTAAGTGTAAGCAAGATGGCGATATAGAAAAATCTGATTACTTTAGACAAAAATATATCGATAGGATGTCAAATGTTTTAGTTACTTTTTTACCTATATTAAAACTTAAAAAGGCACAAATAAGCTTACAATTTGCTCCGGAATTAAAGGATGATACAGGTAAATCTTATGGAAATTCTATACAGTTAGCTAAAGATATAATTGCTAATGTTGAAAAAGAATGTATAAAACGAAAATTACCTAAAGAAGATTATGAGTTTTTTACTAAAGAAAAAGATCCAGCAAACAATCCGGACTATATAAGGGTGAAGGAAATTTACCCAAAAGGAAGAGCTAAAAACTTATTTCAGGCTGCTGAAAGTGATATAGCTTTTAAACTGGATAAAAAATCAAATAGGTCAAAACTTGTCACAGAAGGCATTCGAGAAGGTGACTGGTGGAATCAGGAAATAGTTGATAATCTTGTTAAAAATATTAAAGAAAATAACAATTTTCTTGATGAAATAGTTGTATCTATTAATCCGGCAAACAGTAAGGATATGTATTTATACAAGAGTTATCTAGAAAAAGGATTACTTGATAAAGCAGAAGAAGCTAGGTCCAAATATATTAGTAAAATGACAAATACGGTTAAAAAATTACTTCCTTTCTTTGAATTAAATAAAGCCCAAATTAATATTCAAACACCTCCTCAAAATGGTTTTGATACTGAAACAATTGAAAAACTTACAACTGATATCCTTAATAACCTTGATAAAGTCTGTAAAGAACAAGGTTTAAGTAGTGACAAGTATGAATTTCTTACAAAAACTCCTGATTTAAAAAACAATAATTACATTAAGCATGATAATTATAAATTGTGGGATATAAACCTGGATAAAGAACAGAATAATCCAATGCTTGATATAATCAATTCTCTAAAACCTGAAAACAGATATTCTTTTGTTAAACAATTAAGGAAAGCAATTAATACAAATGGCGATGTATTAATAAATTCAGGTGAAAGAGGTCATTTTGAATATCAATTCTTTAAAGTAAAGGATTATCAATTAAATTATGATGCCAAAGATAATGTTACTAAATTTGATAATTTTGAATCTGTAGATATTGACAGGTCATCAATAAAAGCATCAGATGCTGTTAAAAACAGGGATCAACAAATTGAACACCAGAAAACAGCTAATCAAAATAAAAAAGAATTTAGCGATAACAAAAAACTTCAATTTATTGCATAAAACTTGAGTAGCTTTAGTCATAGTATATCTAACTATACCCTAAAATAAGTTACTGCTCTATGTAAAAAATTCTATCAATATATCAACTTTACTAGCAAAAATAAAGTTTTATCAACGTTATATTAATAACCCAAATAGTGATTGAAAAATACTCTGAAATTGTCTTTCCACATATTTAAATAATTACTGATTAGTTACTAGATTGCCGTATTCTTATGCTACATTGCAATCAAGACTTAACTGGTCATTGAGAGGAGCCTTTTAGACTACGAAGCAATCTCATGTTATTTAAAGGTAATGTATTTGATTGCTAATCAGTATTATTAAAGGGACATATGAGATTTTATATGTTTTTAAAATAGCTAAATAGAAAACAACACCCAGTATAAATTTTCGAATAATTTATTTAGAAGGTTATTAAAGGAGAAAAAATATGCAGATTTACAAAAGCCCCACAATATCAAATTCCAAGAACCCAATAAGCTTTACATCAAAGAAAAATAAAGATTTAGACACAACTGTAAAAGATCAACCAAAAACTGATACACTTGAAAAATCCAATGCCGACAAAGAGGAGTGTAAGGGCTTTTGGAATAAAGTTAAAAGATATTTTTATCCGATTAAAGAACTTGTTTCAGGGACAAAAGTTAAATATTTAAGATGGAATAAAAATATAAAAACTTCTACTGAAACGAAAAATGGCCAAACTTATGATAAAGTCGAAGGAGAAAGCCTTTATATTAGAAATGCCGATAAACTTATAGCCGAAGGGAAACATTTAAATACTGAAGGAAATAGCCAGAATAATGACTTTGAATTTAACGGAAACGATAGTTGTTTCGATGGCAAAGAAGGTAATGATACACTAAAAGTTAATGGTAATAATGTAAGTAGTAAAAACATTGAGGATGTTGAATATCATGGCTCTGATGGTGATGTAGAAAACGCAGAAAATGTTAAATATTATGGTGATAATGGCGATATAGAAAAGGCAAAAGACGTAGAGTACCACGGTTCTGATGGTGATATTTATGATCCGGAAAAAGTTGTCATAGAAGGTGATGATAATACTATTTATGACTCTGAACATAAATCTTATGAAACTCATATGGATTTAATGCCTGTTTATAATCCTGCAACAAAAAGCACCATGATTGTTCCAACCATAGATCATGATCCTATTAAGCTTAATATAGAAGAGCTAGATGTAATAGATCCTAAAAAAATTGATGGTTTAAGACCGGACGATTTTGAAGAAATAAAATCAAACGCAAAGGAAAATATAAAAATCATTGATGGTAAAGGAAATGTAATTCGTTTGGACCCTTAGATTATAGTTTGTATATTATAAGCATTAAAATGGCTTATGGGGCGTCTGGACTATCCTATAAGCCATTTATAATGATTAAAGAAACTTATTCCTTTATTTACTTTAAGGTTTTGTTTAGATATTATAATACTAATAAGGACTTTAACTATAATTTAAATAATAAACTATAACATACTAATACAGTGGATAATGTAGTGAAAAACTAAGAGGCATAGAATGATAGAAAATACGGCTATGACTTATGATGCGGATAATATACGAGTTTTAGAAGGACTCGAAGCAGTCAGGCTTAGACCAGGCATGTACATTGGATCAACGGGACCAAGAGGCTTACACCACTTGGTTTTTGAGATAGTTGACAATTCTATAGACGAAGCGTTAGCAGGTTATTGTACAGAAATTAAAGTTACTTTGCACGTAGATAACAGCGTAACCGTTGAAGATAACGGCCGTGGTATACCTGTCGGCATAAAAGAAGACAGCGGTAAATCAGCTTTAGAAATAGTTCATACAGTATTACACGCTGGCGGTAAATTTGGCGATGGTGGATATAAAGTATCCGGAGGCCTGCACGGAGTAGGGGCTTCTGTCGTTAACGCTCTATCAGAAAAAATGATAGTTGAAGTTTCCAGAGAAGGTTGGCTGCATAGACAAAGTTATTTCAGAGGTGAGCCAAGCTCCGCAGTTGTAAAAGTAAAAGAGACACCTAAAACAGGTACAAAAACAATCTTTTGGCCTGATCCTGAAATTTTTCTTGAAACTATCGTCATGGATAAAGATGTTCTAGGTAACAGGCTAAGAGAAATGGCCTTTTTAAACAAAGGCTTAAAAATATTGTTTACTGATGATTCAGGTGGAACCAGTGAAGAATATTTTTATGAAGGCGGAATAGCAAGTTACGTTGAATTTTTAAACAAAAATAAAGAGGTTGTACATCCATCACCCGCTTACATAGAAGAAATAAAAGAAGGTATTACTATTGAAGTTGCCTTACAGTATACGGATTCTTATAATGAAAATATTTTAAGCTTCGCTAACAACATTAATACCCACCATGGTGGTACTCACCTGACCGGTTTTAGAAATGCTTTAACCAGGGTTGTTAATGAATATTCCAGAAAAAATAATATTTTAAAAGATAGCGATGAAAACTTAACCGGAGATGATGTTAGAGAAGGGCTAACAGCAATAGTTAGCGTAAAAGTACCTGAACCTCAATTTGAAGGACAAACCAAAGAAAAACTTGGTAATAGTGAAGTTCAAGGACTCGTTCAAGGTATTGTTACGGAAAAATTTAATGATTGGTTGGAATTAAACCCTAAAGATTCCAAAAATATAATAAATAAAGCCATACAAGCTTTTAGAGCAAGAGATGCGGCAAGAAAAGCAAGGGAATTAACCCGTAGAAAATCTGCGTTGGAAAGTTCTACATTGCCAGGTAAATTAGCTGACTGCTCAAATAGAGAACCAGATAAATGTGAAATTTATATAGTTGAAGGTGATTCTGCTGGAGGCAGTGCTAAACAAGGTAGAAACAGGATGTTTCAGGCTATTTTGCCTTTAAGAGGTAAAATATTAAATGTAGAAAGAGCAAGGATAGATAAAATTTATAATAATAATGAAATACAATCGCTTATTCAGGCGTTGGGTATTTCTATCAGCCGTGATAAAGAAGAATTTGAAATGGAAAAACTTCGTTATCACAAAATAATTATAATGACAGATGCTGATGTTGACGGAGCTCACATTAGAACTTTACTTTTAACATTTTTCTATAGATATGCAAGCCCATTAATTGAGAATGGTTATATCTATATAGCGCAACCACCGCTTTATAAGCTTACTATAGGTAAACAATCAACCTATTTGTATGATGATAGAGCAATGGAAAAAGTTCTAATCGAAAGAGGACTTAAAAATGTAGTATTGTTTAATAGTAATAAAACAATATCCGCCAAAGAAGATGAACTTATACAATTGGTAAATGCAATGTCAAGCTTTTACGGAGGCTTTTATAACCCTGTTATAGGCAGCCTGCCCAAAGAAATCATTTTTGGCTTGATACATCAAAATGCCTCACCTGAAGAGTTTGAAAGTCTATCAAGGTTAGAGTTGCTAAAAAATAGGCTCGAAGTACATCTTTTGGAAAAAAATATAACATATACTTTAAATGTGGAACCGGATACAGAATCCAACAAAAATAACCTAAATATAGCCGCAGAAGGCGAAGATGGAGATTTGAAACAGCTAAACGCTGCGTTGCTTAAAACAAAAGAATTTGAAAGACTTAAAAGGTTATATGACAAGGTTAAAGATTTTCTAATATCTGAGAGTACACCTATTTTATTAGTGTTTGATAATAACAACGAACATGAAATAACTTCTTACGATCAATTAAATAATATAATTGAAGAAAGAGGTAAAAAGGGTGTAACTATACAGCGATTTAAAGGTTTGGGTGAAATGATGCCTGAACAGCTCTGGGATACTACAATGAACCCTGAAAAACGTACGTTATTGAAAGTAGATATAGTAGATGCTGCTTTGTGTGACAGCCTATTTGATATTTTAATGGGTGAACGTGTAGAACCAAGAAGAGAATTTATAGAAAAAAATGCCTTGTACGTTAAAAACCTTGATATTTAACTTGTGTAATACCTTTAAAGAACGATTACTTTAAATGAAATTAACAGTTTTAACAGATAATAACGTTCTCCAAAGCAAGAACTTTCTTGGTGAACATGGTCTAAGCTTTTATATTGAATCAGGTAATAAAAAAATACTTTTTGATACGGGTTATTCTGATGTATTTATAAAAAATGCCTGTAAAATGGGTATAAACCTTCTTGATCTAGACTACATTGTGTTATCACATGGTCATTATGATCATACGTGGGGATTATCCTATTATCTACCGTTTTATGCTGCTTCTTTAAAACAGGGGGTCTGTGTTAAAAAACCTACAATACTAACTCATCCTGAATCTTTTGATCAAAAATCTGATGAAAAAACAGGTGAGTTAGGAATGTTGGTGCCAGAAGAAAAGTTAAAGAAAAATTTTGACATCAAATTAACAAGAGAACCTTTCTGGCTAACCGAAAACCTTATATTTCTTGGAGAAATACCAAGAAAAAATAATTTTGAGGGGAAAGAATGCCTTGGCAAGGTTTTAAAAAATAATAAGCTTCAAGATGATTTTATAAATGAGGATTCAGCATTAGTCTTTAATTCAAATGATGGTATAGTAATAATAACAGGATGCTCTCATTCTGGGATATGTAACATTATAGAATATTCAAAAAATATATGTAATAATTCATCAATTATTGATATTATTGGCGGATTTCATTTATTGTCTCCATCTGAAAACAGGGCTATATCTACGGCTGAATATATGTCAAAACAAAATATAGATACAATTTATCCGTGCCATTGTACAAATTTACAATCAAAAATCATCCTTTCAAAATATTTAAACGTTAAAGAATTGGGTGTTGGCCTAACATTGGAATACATGGATAAATAAAACCGATTGTATAAAATAAATTATACAAAATTGCATTCAAAACATAACTTGGATTGCTTCGTCGCTATGCTCCTCGTAAAGACGCTTCGGTCAGGAGATTGCTTCGTCACTGCGTTCCTCGCAAGACGATATTGGACAGCCTCTTTTATGACAGTTAGGTCTTGATTACTACTTGGTATTAAAGCGAATTAATCATTGATCAATGCCAATAATTATGTATTTAATCAAACTATAGGACAGATCATGACTCTATTGATCTTGATATAAACAAATTAGATCAAATAGACCCTAAAAAAGTTGATGGTTTACGTGAAGAAGATTTTAAAGAAATAAAAGAAAATACACCAAAAAATATTGAAAATAATGGCATAGACAATAAAATCCGTTTGGATCCCTAATTTAAAGTAATATTTTCTTTAAAGCGGTTTTTAAAAACAGCTTCTTCATCAGGGCTAATAGCTTTGGTCATTGTCTGTTCTTTTGTCATTAGGTCTTTTATTTTGGTTATTCTTTCATTAATTGGAGGATGTCTGTATGTAAAGACATTTTCAGCACCTTTAGTTGTTGAAACAGCCTGAGCGTTTGGTTGATTCAACTCAATGAATTTCATGGTTTCAAGAAAACCTGTTAAACCCACTGGACTATAACCAATTTTTGCTAGAGCGTTAGCGCTATACTCATCTGCAACCAACTCAACTTCAGGTGTTAATGGTTTATAATACCATCTTTCTATAGCTTTTTGACCGAAAACCTTAACCAGATCTTTAAGACCTTTAGCGGCTGCATCAACGGCGTAACCTGATGCGGTACCAACAGTCATTGATGCTACAAGTCCACCATATCCACCAATAGAACCTAAAGCGCTACTAATACCTCTTTTGGCCATATTGGTTGGAGAATAATAACTAGCATACCAGCCGGCATAAGGTAATGATGTCGCTACATCACTTACTGTATCTATATCTTTTTCAAGATTATCTACTTTTAATTTTGCAAACTCATCTTTTCTATGTTCATTTATATCTTTTAAGCCATCGCCATTTTCTACATGACCTATCTCATGAGCCAAGATAGCAGCTAATTCATTTTCATCATTAATAACTTTTAATAAACCGGTAGTAATAAATATATATCCACCTGGGCATGCGAAGGCATTTATTTCGTTTGTGTCAATAACACCGAACCTGTATTTTATTTGAGGTCTTTTACTAACGGATTTGGCTATGGATTGACCTACCAAATTAACGTATTTGTTAACTTTTTCGTCAGTACAAATTTTATTGTTGAATTTTTCTAACAGGGCATAAGCAACAGACCTGCCAAGTATAAGTTCTTGTACCAGGTTAAAATCATATTTTTTAGTAATTTCATCTGATGGTACATCGCTTTTTGTTTGAACTTCCCCTAAAAATACACCGTTTAATAAATTGGGTTGGGCTTTAATGGAACTATTCCAATTTAAAGAAATTAATGTTGTCAATAAAATAGCTATATATATGTTTTTTTTGTTTTTAAACATGTAAACCACCTTTTAATATTAGTATTATATCGTTAAAGATTACTTAGTTATTTGTGTTTTCAACTGATTCAAAAAAGTGTCTTTATCTGCTTCTGTAATTTTTTCACTTTCCTGTTCTACTGTTCTAAGTGCTTGATAACCTTGGTCGGAAGATTTTTTTTCCTGTACGTTTTTTTCACTATGTTTTGGGCCGCCCATTGGTATTGATGGAATACCCGGGATACCCCAAGCTAGTAAATCACCTGACTTAAGATATGATTTGCTTTCCGGTACCACATCATTTTGATCATTGTTTTCATTTTTTTCATCAAGTTCATTAAAGTTTGGTTCTGCCGGATTATTTTTATTCAGATCTGTTGGTTGTTGTTGAGAAAGCTCATCCAATTTTATATTCAGGTTTTTCATTTCAGTAGATTTGGTAATTATTTCCTGGTTAAGCGCATTTAATTGTTCTTCAAATGATTTTACTTCTTTTAAAGCAGTATTTAGTTTTTCTGTTTTGGAGTCTAATTCTTCTGATAATTTTGTTATATCCTTACCTTTGTTTTTTTCTTCATCTAATTTTGCTTTAAGTTCATTAACTTGTTTTTCCAGTTTAATACTGCCATTATTTTGTTTAGCCTTGGTATATTCCTGATTTTTTTGTTCTACTTTAATTTTGTACTGTTCTATAGTATCGCTTATTTTTATTATTTGACTTCTTATAGCCTTGCATTCTTCTGTCATACATAGACTTCTACTAGTCATGCCTGCTGCAACGCCACCACCAAGCCCAGCTGTATCAGCTTGTCCACTGGCATTATCCCCAATTTTTTTTGCTTGAACGTTGTTTATAACTATACCCATTATTATCAAAGCTATAATTAAAGTTAATTTAAGCTTATTATTCATAACTTTTCTCCTTTACTCCTTTAACCTTATATATTTTAACCGGTATATCCTTACCCTTAACTTTAACCTCATCAAGATATTCTACATCAAATATATCTTTAACATACTTATAAGTATACTCACTAATAATAATATTTGTGTCATCATCTTGACCTGATGCATAAGTTTTATTAAGCCCTTCCAAACGTGAAGCAAGGTTAACCGTATCGCCAATAACGGTGTAGCTTTTAACCTTAGAAGATCCAACATTTCCTACAACTGCTTCTCCTGTATTTATGCCTATACCTATATTAATTTCAGGATAGTCCTTACCTTCTTTTTCCCATTGCCGCTTAAGTTTTTGTAAAGCATTTATCATTCCTATGGCACCCCAGACAGCCATTTCAGGATGATGTTCACTTTCCACAGGTGCTCCCCAAAATGCCATTATAGCGTCACCGATAAATTTATCTATAGTGCCTTCTGTTTTCATTATTTCATCTACCATGGCATCAAAATATTCATTTAGGAATGCTACAACTCCTTCAGGGGTACTTCTTTCTGAAATACTTGTAAAACCTCTTATGTCTGAAAATAATATTGTTATTTCTTTTCTATTGCCGCAAATATTAACTTTTGAGGGGTCAGAAAGAACTTCATTAAGTATTTGAGGAGCAATATAATTTGAAAATACTCTTTTAACTTCACGTTTATCTTTATCAACAACAATCCATTGATAACCTATACAAGCAAAATAGGTTAATAAAATAACTAATTCCGGATAAACCAAATTAAGCCAGATATTAAAAAATTCAAATAAAGCAAAGGGCATTACAAAATACAACAAATATAAAGATCCAATCCCCATGCTTATTTTAGGGTCTTTAACTCCTAAAACTGTAACGCCTGTACAAAGAGCTAACATTAACATTAATATAAGTATAGTTATATCATTTGTTTTCTTGATATAATCATCTCTAATTATGTTATCAACAACGTTTGCATGCAAGAACACCCCGGGCATCAGATCGATTAAAGGTGTTTTTATATTATCTTTCATACCTATAATTTGATCTAAAGCCCCTATAAAAACATATTTATTTTTAAAATAGGGTCTATCTACTCCAAAACCATCACCTTTGTCTACATAATCACCAATTTTATTAGTTATAGGAGCACAATTTTTTGTATTTTTATCACAACCATTTTTGTAATAAATATCAATATTGTCCTGAACTTTTCCTGTAGGCATTTTTAGTTGTTTGGATAATTTTTCAAGAGTATCATAAGCAAATATAATTTGATGTATAGATATTGATTTATATGCTTTACCGTTATTTTTAGAAGGATACCAGTTAACAATATACTCCCCTTTGTCTATAAATGGTACTTTTTTACCATTAGGTAAAATCAAATTATTTTTATTCTGCTGCAATTCACCTTTATTTATAGTATTAAGATAAGAAGCCATGGCTAAAGATGGATAATAATTGTTATTATCTTTAATTAATAAAGGAACTTTAAAAACTTTAAAAGCTTCTTCTGGAGATAAATTTATTATTCCCAAGGAATGTACAGATTCAAATAATTCATTATAAGGAGTTAGTAAGGTTATTAAAAAATTTTTATTCTCTATATCCTTTTTAGATAGAAAAGAAGATGTAATATCAGCAATGCTTAAAGTATTAAGATAACCTTTATGCAATACACTATAATTTTTTAATCGACTCAGGTTATTTGTTTCATTAGCTTTTTGTTGATCTTTATTCAGCCTTATTACAGGTACACTTATTGTTATATTTTTATGTTTTGCCATTTCGTTAGCAAAATCAATATCACCTTGCATGTCATGGTTATTTCTAAAAGGGAAATAAATATCAAAAGCCAGTGATTTTATACCATAAATATCTACCATTTTTAGTATTTTGACATAAACTTTTCTAGACCAAGGCCATTGGCCAAGTTTTTCTATACTCTCATTATTAATACCCCAAATAATACAATTATCGGAGGCTTTTGCCTGGCTATGAAAATGTTTAAAGCGCCATTCCATTGTAATAAGTTCAAAAGTATCAAATACTTTTAAATAAAAGCATGCACTAACGATTAAAAAAGCTATAACACCTATAATCAAACCTTTATAGGCATGGATGCCTGGTACTAGGCATTTTTTTTGTTTTTTTGTTTCTTGTTGAATCATTTTTTACCTGTAAATAATACTTCTACCAAAGTCATTTTAATTTATTAGCAATAATTAGAAAAGTAATTTTAATTGCTTAAATAGCATAACCTTTATAAAACTAAAATGAGATTGTTTTGCTTATTATATTAGATCATGATGCTTATTGTCTGGTTCATGGGGCGGCTACGCCGCCCCATGAACCAGCTTTGGTATAGTTTATCATGTAACAAATTATTTTATTTTGTCTTAAATTTTAAAAATACATGACAACTTTTTAAATTTAGGTTTTTAAATAATATACACAACAATATAACAAACAATATTTATCAAAGGATTTTTATAAAATGGTAAACAAGATTAAGTTATTAAATAATAACACTAGTTTTTCAGGCTCAAAAAAACTTGCATCACAAAAAAACCCTTATGATTTTTGCATGCAGCAACCATCAAAGGATACTGCTTCATTTGAAAAAATAAAATCAAGTAATATATCTTTTAACGGTTTATTTTTTAATAGAATTAGTGCTGAAGAATCTGCAAAACTTGATACAATAGCTACAGAATTTTTACAAAAAGGTAATGTTAAAGAATTTAATAAACTTAGAAAGGATAACAAAAGTTATACTCCTCAATTTAAAGAAATGGGCTTTCAAAAAGCACATATATGGGGAGCAAACCTTAATTATGCAAATTTTGAAAAAGCAAACCTGGAAGATGTTGAAATTGGTTTATCAGATCTATATAAAACAAATTTTAACAATGCAAATCTTAAAAGTGCACTAATACCTATGGTAGAGGCCAAAAAAGCAACATTTGTAGATGCGAATCTTGAAGATGTCGACTTTAGGTATTCAAACCTTAAAAAAGCAGATTTTTCCGGCGCAAACCTTAAAATGGCAGATTTTAGATACACATGCCTTGATAAAGCAGATTTTAAAAATTCAGATCTTGCCGGAGCAAAACTTATTGGCGCAAGCCTTAAAGGAGTAAATCTTAATAACGCATGTCTTGATTGTGTGGAAATTAATAATAGCGAACTTGAAAAAACCACCAAAGAAACCAGGGCCTACGTTGAAAAATATTATACAAAAATAAAACTAAGTGAAAACAGGATATTTTTGGAGAAAAAACCGCTTACGTTGCTTTTCCCTTATAACAAATATGTATAAAAATGGTAATTACTCAGGTCTTTGCGAGCGACCAATGGGAGCGTGGCAATCCCAACCAAATTATTTGTTTCAATGATTGATCTTGCGATCACCACGTCGGACTTTCAGTCCTCCTCGTGATGACAGAGTGCTGAGTAATTACTAAAAATGTATTTTGTAAAATTGTTACTTGCGCCATACCCAATGTATTTATTGTTGGATTAGCAATTGAACCTATTTGTTTGGCGGACTAACGCCGGTCGTGCTAAAACATTTGACCCCTTCTAATTCTTGATGTGAATTTAATTAAAACACTTAAAAAATAGTTATAGTAAGTGTTTTAATTATCTGATGTACTTGTTGTTGAATTAGCATTACCAGATGTTCCTACCATCTCCGTCAGATTTGTTGGGGAACCTTTAAGTTTTATTAGAATTTTATCTACTGTAGCTACTTTATTTGTTGTTGGATCAGAACTACCTTGCGTACCCAATGTTTCTACTGGCCTTACCGACGATAGATTTGGACCTAATGTTTCAGCTGAGTTGATTTATGGACTAACACCTGCCGTTCCGTTTGTATCTACGGGGCTTGCAGTTACCTCTTTTTGTGTGTTTGTGCTTATTTGACTGTTCATGTTTGTATATTGATTTAAATAACTGTATAAATTAGTTCCTATTTGGTTTCCAAAAGCAATGCACACTAATACTACTGTTAGAGCAATCAACCCTATTAATAATGCATATTGGCCTAAGGCTGCTCCTTTTTGTCTTCTTTTCATAATAATATCCTTTAGTAAAAGTTAAACTAATGACAAGAAGTACCAGTATCTGTATAAGAACCAGATGCGCATATAAGACCAGCGTCAACATCAGTTAATTCTGGAGCGTTTATTTTTTGAATTTGAGAATAAGCAACTGCAGCAGTTATACTACTATCATAATAAACTTTTGTTAAAGACCCTGTTAAAGGATCAACATTATAAAAACCTTGATTACCAGTTGATGATTGCGGAGCTATTAAATATACAAACGGATTAAGCCATTTTTGTGATACTGTTCCTATATCCCAGCTTAATTCATTTACTATACCTTTTACACTGTCACTTATTGCACTATCGCTTTTAATTTTCTTTAAAGTATTCTGATAAAATGTTGCTATACCGGTATTAGTATCATTTGGGGATGCCAAACCGGCTCCTAAATTTGTTAAATAAGGTGCATCCATATATGTAGATGTAGTTGGAAATTTATAATACGTACTGTCATAACCTGCAGGCATAGGATAAGTTTTATTTTGATAACTACTAAAACATTTCGCATCGCCCTTACAGGTATTGAAAACAAAATTTTCAAAGTCTTTTTGTACTAACGCCATATTATGCCCTGTTGTTGCAAGTATTTTTATATTCAATGCTTGCTGGGTTTTACCTTGTGCCTCATATTGGGCTGCTATTTGATACAATACATCGATTAGTTTATCCATTCCTCCTGATACACCTGCTGTTTCGATAATATCATTTAAATTTTGTGGTACACCTGTAAGTTTAATATCTCCAAAATCTATGGTACATGAATTATTTAGACAGTCTCCATTGGAGCTGCTTGTATTACTGACAGTTGTTGTCGGTGTATTTGTAGTTGTTGTCGGTGTATTTGTGTCATTATTCACAGATGTATTACTGGCTACAGTATTTATATTACTATTTATTTGATTATTCATATTGATATACTGATTTGCATAATCAGACAAAGCTTTTACTGTCTGATCTCCAAAGCTAACGTAAATTGGTATTATAGCTAAAATAACCAATCCTATAATCATTGCATATTGATTTAAAGCAGTACCTTTTTGTTTTCTGGTCATTGCAACCCCTTCTATATAATTATATGCAGCTTATTTATAACAAATTAATAATTACATTGTTTATCGACAATAAAATGTCAACCTTAATAATATATATAGATACATTAAGAATTTAACACCAAAAGGTTATTCAAATATTGTTATCAGTATAAAATCTTGATTTCAAAAAGGCGGCTCCTATTTGTATAAATTATAAAAATATTTTATTTATATCAACCTGTTATATAAATAAAGGACCCTCGTAAATTTTTTATTTTATTAACCGTGAAATATTCTTGTAATTTGAATTATTACGTGATAACATATTTCAAGCTTCTCGTTACAGGAAGTGGGTAAAAAACCCACTTTTTTGTTTATTTAAACTGGTAATGTATTAAATTATGAATAACCCAATTATTAACAACAAAGAAATATTAGAAAGTATTGAGCCAATAATACAATTAATTGCTAAGGAGCTTTCCTTAGTTGTGTTGGAAGTTACTTTTAACAAAGAAGGCAGCAGGCATTTCTTGCGTATATTTATATATAATCCTAAAGGTCCTGTAACCATTAATGATTGTACCAATATGAGTAGATTGCTAAGTACTGAACTTGATACAGGAGATTTAATAAAAGTACCTTATAACCTTGAAGTAAGTAGCCCTGGCACAAATAAAAAACTTAAAAAACCTATAGAATATGAGGTTTTTAAAAACGAACCCGTTAAAATTATATTAAAAAAAGCTGAAGCACCTGAAGAAAAGGTTATATTTGGTAATTTAATAGGCCTTACAGAAAATAATACTGCCGTATTGGTGGAAAAAGACAAACAAACTTATTCTTTTAAACTTGAAAATATAAAAGTAGTACAATTAGACGATAGAAACATATAGAAGTTAGGAGAATCATTATGATTAAAATTGGTTCTGCTTTAATGGAAGCAACCGATCAACTGGAAAAAGAACGTGGCATACCCAAAAGTGTTATAATAGAATCATTATGTGATGCTATGATGGCTGCTTATCGTAAATATAGTAAATTGAGCGATACAACAGGTATTTATTCTAAAATAATTGAATCATCAGGTGAAATTGGCATATTTTCAGAAAAAATTGTTGTTGAAAATGTAAACAACGAACAAACAGAAATATCACTTGAAGAAGCAAAAGAAGTAGATCAAGCATCAAAAATAGGCAGCATAATTACAGAAGAAATCACTCCGCAAGACTTTGGTAGGATAGCTGCACAGGCTGCAAAACAAGTAATTACTCAAAGAATTCGAGAAGCTGAAAGAAGATTAATTCTGGAAGAATTCATGGATAAAAAAGGTACCATGGCAACTGGTATTATTCAACGTATGGAAGGCCGGAATGCTATAGTAAGTATAGGAAAAACAGAAGCCATACTACCTGGTAAAGAACAAATATCCGGTGAATATTATCGTGTAGGAAACAGGCTAAGGGTATATGTTCTGGATGTTACAGAAACATCAAAGTTACCACGAGTCATAGTATCACAAACCCACCCTATGATTGTACAAGAACTGTTTGAACTAGAAGTACCTGAAATAGAAGACGGTATTGTAGAAATTAAAGCCATTGCTAGAGAGGCAGGATATAGAACTAAAATAAGCGTTGCTAGTAGCGACCCTGAAGTAGACCCAGTTGGGGCATGTATTGGTCCAAGAGGAAGCCGTATTCAAGCTATTGTTAATGAACTAAAAAATGAAAAGATTGACATAATAAGATACTCTCCAGATCCGGTGGAATATATTATTAACGCATTGTCACCTGCAAAAATTATTTCTGTTGAAATACTTAATGACGACCCTGAAAACTTCCAGGCACTTGTTGTTGTACCTGATGACCAATTGAGTCTTGCTATAGGTAGAGAAGGTCAAAACGTTAGATTAGCTGTAAAATTAACTTCCTGGAAACTTGATATTAAGAGCCTAAGTCAAATAGAAAGTGATGACGGGTACGTTGTTGAAGAGGAATACTACGAGGAAGAATAATATTGATACCTAATAGGATGTGTATAAGCTGCAAAAGGCTTTTACCAAGATCTGATTTAATAAGAATACTAATTTCTTATAAAACTAAAAAAGCTTACTTACAGCCTTCAGCTAAACTTCAAGGTCGTAGTTTCTATATTTGTTACAACAAAATATGCTTGCAAACATCTTTAAAGAAGGCTAAAATACAAAAAATACTAGGTAATAGTCTTAACAATGAAATTATTGAATTGTTACAGTTAATATCAAAATAGCTATTAATCTTTTAAAATGTTATGTTAAAGTTAATCTAAACAACTTAGGAGTCTAACAAAATAAATGGTATCTGAAAAGGTGAGGATATATGATTTAGCCAGGGAACTAGGTGTTCCTAGCAAGGATTTAATGACTATATTAAAAGATAGTCTGCGTATTAAAGTTAAAAGCCATTCCAGTACCATCGATGAAGATGATGCTGAAAAAGTTAGAGCCATAATTGCAACTAAAAAATCTTCAGCCCCCTCACCTGAAATTAAAGAAGAGCCAGAACCAATTATTGAAAAAGAACAGACAGAAGAGCCAAAACAACCAACACAGATATTAAAAGAAGAACCCAAGGTTACAAAAGAAGAAAAATTGGAAGAAAAAGCTAGGGGAGTAGTAGAACCTCAAGCTCAGCCTGTAAAAGAAAAACAAGTGCCAACAGAACCTCAAGCAGAGCCTGCCGTAAAAAAACAAATACCTCCAAACCCAAGCCCTGAAAGAAAGCCATTTCAGGCTACCCCTAGACAAGAACTTCCTCAAAGGATTACAAAACCAACAATGAATAGACAAGAATACACTAAGCCAGTAGCCAAAGCATCTTTGGAGCCTAAAGAACCAATCCAGCATGTTCAAAAGCCGTCATATACCCCGACAAAATTACCAGGTGTACAACCCTATACACTATCAACCAATAAATATAGGCGTAGGCCGGAAAATAAACCATATTCAAGCCAAAAACCATCAAGATATCCGACCAGCAAGGTAGCAGATCAAGGTACAACTTTACAAGCAAGTACTTCTGCAACACTTACATCAGTAACGACATCAGTACAAGAGCCTCCTGTAACTACAGAACCAGTTGTACAGCCAGAACAAATTGAATCTATTACTCAGCCACAAGTTAAAGAAGTCGTTGAGATAGAGAAAGAACAGGCTGTTGCAAATATTATAGAGACTGAAGATAAAGAGGCAGGAGTTGTTGAGCCAACCATAACAACCGAAAAAATTGAAAAGTTTGAGAAGGTTGAACCTGTAAAAACTATTGAAACTTTTGAGTCACCTCAAAAAATACAGAGACCACCACACCCAACGGTAAGACATCAACAACAACCCAAGCCTCAACATCCTCAACAAGGTTTTCAACCAAAACCGCATAGATTCCCAAAACCAGCAAGAGCAGAAGGTTTTGAAAGACCAGCTGCGCAAGTTGCGCAAGAAGCAAAACCAAAACATTTTGAAAAACCATTTAAATCACAAGGTGCTCCTGGTCAAAAGGAACCTGTTGCTGGTGAAGCTTTAAAATCTGCTAAGTCACCTTATAAAAAAGACTTACCAAAGAAAAAAGAATACTATAGCAAGGAAAAAGAACGCTACCAGGATGTAAAACCCCTTACGGAAATATTTAAAAAGAAAAAAATTGAAAAGAAAGAACCAGAAATAGAAAAACCAACAGAAGTTTATATAGATAAGGCTCTTACAATAGCTGAATTAGCCAATATTTTAAAGATAAATTCAACAGAAATAATTAAAGAACTTATGAAAACAGGTATTTTTGCAACCCTGAATCAAACAATTAGCTTGGAAGCAGCAAGGGATGCTGCTGAAAAACTAGAATATATAGTACTAAAAGAAGCTCCGGAACAAAAAGTTGAAGAGGTTCAAAAAGAAGAAGTGGAAGAAGAAAAACCACTAGATATTACTAAATTACAACAACGTGCACCTATAGTAACCATTATGGGACACGTTGATCACGGTAAAACCACTTTATTAGATGCTATTAGAAAAACAAAGAGTAAGATCGTTGAAACTGAGATAGGCGGTATTACACAATCAATAGGTGCCTATACAGTAGAAATAGGTAGCAAAAAGATTGTATTTATAGATACGCCTGGCCATAAGGCTTTTACAGCAATGAGAGCCAGAGGAGCAAGTGTAACAGATATAGTTATTATTATCGTAGCAGCAGATGATGGTGTTATGCCACAAACAATAGAGGCTATAAGCCATGCTAAAGCAGCTGGAGTTCCTATTATTGTTGCTATAAATAAAATAGATAAGCCTGGGGCTGACCCCGATAAAGTTTTACAGCAATTGGCTAATCAGAATCTTGTGCCTGAAAAATGGGGCGGAGATATAATAACAGAAGAAGTCAGTGCTTGTACAGGTGAAAATATTGAAAAATTGTTGGAATGGATTGTTCTAGTGGCAGATTTGCATGAATTAACTGCTGATCCTACTTCCCCTGCAAGTGGAGTTGTTATAGAATCCGAACTAGACAAAGGAAAAGGTTCTTTGGCTAGGTTAATAGTGCAAAATGGAACTCTACGTGTTGGTGATTTAATTATAGTAGGCAATATTGGTGCAAAAGTTAGAGCTTTAATTAATGACGAAGGCTTAAGAATAAATGAAGCTGGTCCAAGTACACCAGTAGAAGTATTGGGATTAAGTGAAGTACCTCAAGCCGGAGATCCTTTTAAAGTTGTTAATGATGAAAAGAGATTTAAACAAATGCTTTCTAAGCTCAAAGTAGAAGAGAAAGAAAAACGATTCTCTAATACAGGTGCTTTAACACTGCAACAAGATACAATCTTTAAGGCAAAATCTAAGAAAACCAAAGATGAAATTCAAAATTTAAATATAATAATAAAAGCAGATACAGATGGCTCAGTAAAGGCAGTTGAAGCAGTCTTATTAGAATTAAAATCTAAAGAAGTAGTAGTTAAAATAGTACATTCAGGCGTTGGAGATATTTCTGAAGCTGATGTTATGCTTGCCTTAACAAGTTCATGTATAATAATAGGCTTTAGGGTTAAAGAAGATAGTAATGCTGTAAAAGTTGCCCAAGAACAGGATGTACAAATCAGAACCTATGATATCATTTATGAAATTTCTGATGATATAGAGAAGACAATGTTAGGACTACTACAACCAGAACTTAGAGAAGTAGAACTGGGTGTAGCAGAAGTTAGAGAATTGTTTACTATTGGTAAAAACCTTGTAATAGCAGGTTGTTATGTATTAGAAGGTAAAATTACCCGTAATCGTACTGCTAAGGTATATAGAAATAACAAAGAAATCTTTAAAGGTAACCTAGATAATCTTAGACGTTTCAAAGATGATGCAAAAGAAGTACTTTCGGGTTTTGAATGCGGTATATCCTTTAATAAATTTAATGATCTTCAAGTTGGTGATATCATAAAGGTTTCTACTGTTGAAGAAATTGAAAGAGAGAATCTGAATTAAATAATTAAACAAAGAGGGACTACAAATGGTTAGTAGATCAGATAAAGTAAGAAAAGCTCTTATTAGAGAGGTTAGTGAGCTGTTACAAAGAAATGTAAAAGATCCTAGGATTTCTGGAATTGTATCAGTAACAGATGTGGATATTTCTTCTGATTGTAGATCTGCTAAAATTTTTGTAAGCATTTATGGTGACGAAGAAAAACGTGAAAAAACCATGATGGCATTGGAATCCTCAACAGGTTATATAAGATCAGAAATAGGTAAAAGGATACCACTTAGATTTACTCCTGAAATTCAATTTAAACTTGATGATTCACTTGAACGTGGTTCTAGAGTTACAGCATTGCTTGATAAAATTTCTAAAGGGGAAGTTTAATAATTGATATCAGGCATAATCAATGTTAACAAACCTAAAAATATCACTTCTCATGATGTCATATACAAGCTAAGAAAAATACTTGGCATTAAAAAACTTGGTCATACCGGCACTTTGGACCCTGCTACTACCGGTGTATTGCCTATTTTTATAGGTAGATATACAAGGTTAATTCAATATATATCCACTGATAAAGAATATGTAGCAGAAATAACATTAGGAATAACCACTAAAACTTATGATGCTGATGGAGAAATTATTTCAAAACAACCTGTTAGTATAGAAAAAGAAAAGATATTAAATGCGCTTAACGCTTTTAAGGGTGAAATACAACAAGAAGTTCCGTTAACTTCAGCAATGCATTATAAGGGAAAGCGGCTTTATACCTATGCTCATAAAAATATAGAAATAAAAGACTTGCCTATTAAGACTGTAAATATTTATTATATAGAACTTTTAGATATGATAGATTCTGAATATCCTGTAGTAAAAGTTAAGATTGGTTGCAGTAGTGGTACATATATTAGAAGTATAGCTAATGACTTGGGTAAAAATTTAGGTTGTGGCGCATATTTAAGTAATTTAACAAGAACAATGGCAGCAAATTTGTATATAGATAACAGCTTTACTATTGAAAATATTCAAAAAGCTAAAGATAATAATGAGCTGAAAAACGTACTAATTTCTGCAATAGAAGTAATTAAATTACCTAAAATGCTTATAAATGATGGGCAAATAAAAAGTATATCGTTTGGACAAGCTATTGAAGCAAATATTATTTTAAAACAATATAACTTAAAACTGGATTCAAAAGTGATGCTGCTTGATAATTGTAATAACATTGTTGCTATAGGCAAATATGAAGAGACTGATAACATTATAAAACCAATAACGGTTGTTGTTTGATCGTATTTAATTAATAATTTATCAACTTATACTGATTAAAATTTAGCATTAATTTATTTCAAAACAAATTGCATTCAAAACATAACTTGGATTGCTTTGTCGCTTTGCTCCTTGTAACGAACAAAAAGGGTGTTTTGGGGCGGCAGAGCTGCCCCAAAACACTCGGTCGCTGTCATTCTAAGGCCGAAGGCCGAAAGAATCTATTAAAAATTTATTATGGAAAAGTTGCCAGTTGATTGCAAAATGGTATTATATAATTGGATTAAAATTAATTATGAGTAGGATTTTAAAAATTATAATAAGTTTAAATACTTCTTACAACTATTTTTACATTTTTATAGAAAGAACTAAATCTTTCATTCTTTTGACTACTGTATCAAATCCTGCTAGAATTTTTATGCAAAATGTGTAGTAAAAGGGTAATTTATGTTAGATATAAAACTAATAAGGGAGAATCCTGATAAGGTTAATGAGCTTTTAAAACGTAGGGATCAGAATTTAAATATTGATGAAATAATAAAAATAGATCAGGATAGACGTAAAATTCAAAATCAGGCAGATAACCTGAGAAAAGAAAGGAATGAGATTTCCAATCAAATAGGCCAAATGAAGAAAAATGGATTGGACACTTCAGAAATTCAGGCTAAAACAAGAACTCTCGGCGATAATATAAAAGAACTAGAGCAAGAAGAAACACGTTTAATAGAACTACAAAATAGAATATTACTTGAAATACCTAATTTGCCACAAGAAAATGTTCCAATTGGCCATGATGAAACCTGTAACGTTGAGGTAAAACTTGTTGGTGAAGTGCCTAAGTTTGATTTTGAACCAAAGAATCATTGGGATATCGGTTCAGACCTGGGTATACTTGATTTTGAACGTGGTGTAAAAATATCTGAATCAAGATTTGTTATCTATAAAAATTTCGGCGCAAAACTTGAAAGAGCTTTGACAAACTTTATGCTGGATGTAAATACTTCTAGAGGGTATCAGGAAATATTACCTCCATTTTTAGTTAATTCAAGAACAATGACAGGAACGGGGCAGCTACCTAAATTTGCGGAAGAAATGTATAAATGTGCACAGGATAACTTATACTTAATACCAACAGCAGAAGTCCCTTTAACAAATATCTATTCCGATGAAATATTAAAAGAATCAGATTTGCCTCTATATATGACCGCTTATACTCCTTGCTTTAGGAGAGAAGCCGGATCTGCCGGTAAAGATACTAGAGGACTTATAAGGGTTCACCAGTTTAATAAGGTTGAATTGGTTAAGTTATGCACACCTGAAACCTCTAAAGAAGAGCATGAAAAACTTACTGAAGATGCAAAAAATATTTTAAATTTACTGGAATTGCCCTATCGAATAATAGAACTCTGCACAGGAGACATTGGTTTTGGGGCTTCAAAATGCTATGATCTGGAAGTTTGGATGCCTGGCAGTGGGGTATATAGAGAAATAAGCTCTTGTAGCAACTTTACAGATTTTCAGGCAAGAAGAGCCAACTTGAAATATAGACCAAATGATACTGATAAACCACAATTTGTACATACAATAAATGGTTCTTCATTAGCGGTAGGTAGAACAACGGCTGCTATACTTGAAAATTATCAACAAGCAGATGGATCTGTTAAGATACCAAAAGTATTATGGCCTTACTTAAATGATGAAAGGGTTATAACTAGATGAGTAGTCAAATAAATAGTCAAACAGACAATCCTTCACAAAGAAATGAAGAAGATTTTGATATAGAAACATTTCTTCACGTAAGCGTTGCCCAGGGTATATCTGACATACACTTACGTGTTAACGCTCCTCCTATGGTAAGGAAAGATGGTTTAATTGTTAAGACCAAACTCCCTGTTATTACAACAGAAAAAATGAATGAAATAATAAAACTTCTGGTACCAGCCCAAATGCAAAATTTAGTAGGGGAAAGATTTGATATAGACTTTTCTATTGATATGAAAGGCATAGCAAGGTTCAGGGGTAACTTATTCTATGATTTAGGTAATATTGGTTTTGTTTTAAGGGTTATTCCTATTAATATACCACCTGTAGAAGCATTACAGCTACCTCCGATTTTAAAAGAATTTACCAAGATAAATAAAGGTTTGGTGCTAGTAACTGGTCCAACAGGTAGTGGTAAGTCTACAACACTTGCTTCGATGCTGGATTTTATGAATCAAAATCAACAAAGACACATAATAACACTTGAAGATCCTATAGAATTTATGCATTCAAATAAAAAATGTGTATTTACACAGCGTCAATTGGGTATGGATACCGATACATTTCCTAATGGCCTTAAGTATGCATTGCGTCAGGACCCTGACGTAATACTAATAGGTGAGATGCGGGACAGAGAAACCATAAGTTCAGCACTTAAGGCTGCTGAAACTGGTCACCTTGTGTTTTCAACGCTTCACACAACAGATGCTGTTCAAACTATTAACCGTATAATCAACGCATTTGAACCATACGAAAGAGAACCGATTAGATTACAAATTGCTGCAACCCTTCAAGGCACAATAGCTCAAAAACTGGTAAGAAAAGCTGAGGGCAAAGGCCGTGTTCCGGCTACTGAAATATTAGTCATTACACCTGCAGCAAGAGATTATATAGCACGTGATGAAATTGATAACCTATATCAATTGCTAACTACAGGTGATTATGACGGAATGATGAGTATGAATATGTCACTCTACAGGTTGGTTAAAAATAACCTTATTACACCTGATGAGGCAATAGAGAATTCAAATACTCCTAATGAACTACAGCAAATGCTTCGTGGAGCATTCCATGGTTCTATGACAAATGTAGAAAGATAATTTATGTCTCATTTAGAATCAGAATCCATGACTATTAAAAGACTTGAGGTTGCACTGAAGAAAAAAAACTGGCAGCTGCTAGAATATGGTATATCCAAGGCATTTGAGCTAATTAAATCTGAAACACAAATTTTGCAACCTCAACAATGGGCTAATATTGCTAAAAAAGCAGAATCACTTAATCCTCCTGATGAGTTGGTAAAGCAACTTGGAGAAATTGTTGAGCATATTATTTCAATAAGTAATTATGAACCATCTTTTGAAGATGAAAGTTCTTTGGAACAAATCAAAGTAGTGGAGCCTGCTCTAAAACATGTAGATATAACAACACATGTAAGAAAAGTAATACCTAATAGTGGCTCTTTTGCTATAGTCGTAGATTCATATACTTCAAATGATGATACAAATACAGTTTTTAATTTTAACCATGCACTAAATAAATGCTTGATAAAAGAGGTTGACAAAATTGATATCGAGCTAATGAATAATTTGGCAAAGTTAGTTAAAAACTCGCATAAACGTTGTGAAGAATTAGAAGGTATTAATAAATTTATTACATCATGTAATCAACCTGGTTCAATTATTACAACCGGTTTAAATGTTGAAGTAATAAAAATACTCTGTAGATTCAATATAGATTACACGCTTGAAAACCTAAAGAAACCTGAAACGGCTAATTTTTGGAAGCTATATCCGTTAGCTGGCCTACCTTCAGTTTTTCATTGTAAAACATGTAATACAAGGATATTTATTGAAAAAGCAGGTAATATAGTGCTAACAGCTTGTCCTAACTGCTCAGGCATGAGTTATCCTGCTTTGTATAATGTAGATACACCTGGTTTTCAAATTCATCCTGCTGTTTGGTATACAGCTTATAATGCTTTAGCTGATGCAAATAATTGGTTACTTGTGCTACAAAGTGATATGTCAAATAAAAAAATGGTTTTAAAACTCATAATGGATGTTTATAGTAAGTCAAATAACCTAAAGAATGTTTATATTGTAAGTAATAATACCCAAGTTGGTGAATTTTGGAAAAATAGGCTGGAAAAAACTAACTCAAAAGTTGCTGTTGGACCTGTATATTTTAGTGTAGATCTGTTTTTAAAGAATACTATGAAGTTATCAGATATAAATGCCAGTACATAACACAAAATAGAGTTAAGAGGTAGAAAGAAAAATGAAAATTCATGAATACCAAGCAAAGGAATTGTTTAAGTCTTTTGATATACCTGTACCAAAAGGTAATGTTGCTGCAACTATTTCAGAAGCAGAGGCTGTAGCAAAAAATTTAAACAATGTATGCGTATTAAAAGCCCAAGTTCACTCAGGTGGCAGAGGTAAAGCAGGTGGGGTAAAACTTGCAAAAAATGCGGAAGAAGTTAAAAAATTTGCTAATGACCTTATTGGAATGAAGCTTGTAACACATCAGACCGGACCAGAAGGAAGAATAGTTAAGAAAATCCTTGTTGAAGAAATCAAAGAAGTTTCTAAAGAACTGTATTTAGCTATAGTAGTAGATAGGGCAAAAGCATCACCAGTAATAATTGCCAGTGCTTCAGGCGGTATGGAAATAGAAGAAATAAGCGCAAAAAATCCTGAATTAATAATAAAAGAACATGTATGTCCATTATTAGGATTACAACCGTTTCAGGCAAGACATATTTGTAACCGCTTACAATTAACTCCTGAAATTACTAAGCTTGCTATTCCTTTGATAACTAATTTGTATAAGTTATTTGTTCAAAAAGATTGCTCATTGGCAGAAATTAATCCTTTGGTAATAACTAAAGACAACCTTTTAATAGCATTAGATGGTAAATTAAACTTCGATGATAATGCATTATGTTTACACAAGGATATAAGTGAGCTTAGAGACCTTGATGAAGAAGATCCACTAGAAGTAGAAGCTTCTAAATATGGCTTAAATTATATAAAACTAGATGGAAATGTTGGTTGTATGGTAAATGGAGCAGGGTTGGCCATGGCAACAATGGACATAATAAAACTAGCTGGAGGATCACCTGCAAACTTCCTTGATGTAGGCGGTGGAGCATCAGTATCTGCTATTGAAAACGCATTTAGAATACTACTTATGGATAAAAATGTTAAAGCTATATTAATAAACATCTTTGGTGGCATATTAAGATGTGATAATTTAGCAAAAGGGGTTGTTGAAGCCACTCAAAAAACTAACCTGAACCTACCGGTTATAATTAGGTTAGAGGGTACAAATGTTGAAGAAGGCGTTAAAATTTTGGATAAATCAAATTTAAGATTTTCAGTTGCTTCTAACATGGCTCAAGCAGCAGAGTTGGTTACACAGGCTATAGCTAATTAAAGGATTAAGGTTATGAGTATATTTTTAAATAAAGATTCAAAAGTTTTAGTACAAGGTTTTACAGGGCAAGAAGGTACTTTTCATAGTACTCAGTGTATAAATTATGGTACCAAAGTAGTTGGTGGTGTTGTTCCAGGAAAAGGTGGAACAAAACATTTAGATATACCCGTATTTGACACAGTAGCAGAAGCAAAAGAAAAAACAGGGGCAAATGTATCATTAATATTTGTACCCCCAGTATTTGCTGCTGGTGCTATAATAGAAGCTATTTATTCTGATATAGAATTAATAGTATGTGTTACTGAAGGCATTCCTACATTGGAAATGACCAAAGTAAAAGATCTTTTAGATCAAAGTAATAGTAGATTAATTGGTCCTAACTGCCCGGGTATAATTTCCCCTGGAAAATCCAAAGTGGGTATTATGCCAGCACATATTCACAAAGAGGGCTTTGCGGGAATAGTTTCCAGAAGCGGAACCTTAACTTATGAAGTAGTTCATCAGTTAACTTTATTGGGTATAGGACAATCTACATGTATAGGTATTGGTGGAGATCCTATAATAGGTACAAACTTTATTGATTGTTTAAAGGCTTTTCAAGCAGATCCTCAAACCAAAGTAATTTGTATGATAGGGGAAATTGGCGGAAATGCTGAAGAAGAAGCTGCACAATATATAAAAGAAAACGTAACGAAACCTGTAATTTGCTTTATTGCTGGTCAAACTGCACCTCCAGGTAGAAGAATGGGTCACGCTGGAGCTATTATTTCCGGTGGTAAAGGTGGAGCTAAAGAAAAAATAGCTGCCCTTAGAGATGCTGGTATAACTGTTTGCGAAAGTCCTGCTGTAATCGGTAAAGCCGTTTCTGAAATTGTTATGGAAAAAGCTATTTAATGGAAATCTTTGAACCGCTGATTTATTTTTTAAGGCAAATTTTAAGAGAAATTTTAGGAAAAAATAGAGGTAAATTTAATAAAGCTGAGGCTATAGTGCATTTTAATCTTGGCCAAAGGCTTATGGAAAATAAAATATTAGATAAAGCAAAAGCTGAATTTATTACATGTATTCAGTATTATCCTTATCATACTGATGCAATAATAAATCTTGGTATAATTTTCTATCATGAGCGTAATATAAAAAAAGCGCTGGCTGCCTTTAAAGACGCTTATTATAATGATACTAAAAATTACAGGGCAAGCTATTGGCTAGGCAGGGTCAATTATGAACTTGGTAAATATTCTTCTGCTGTTAAATTTTTGAGGAAATCTGTTAAATCGAAATCTGCTTTTTTAGAAGCTAACTATTATTTGGGCCTTGCCTACCTAAAAAAAGAAATGTACGAGTTTGCTATTGAATACTTTATTAAGACAATAAAGATTGATAAAGAATGGTACGATGCTTATTCATACCTAGGGCAAGCCTATTTAGGCAAATCTGAATATATTAAAGCTATAAAAATACTTGAGAAAGTAAAAGATGTACTTCCAAATGATGTGAATCTTTTATTAAACCTTGGAAAAGCATATTACTGTTCTAAACAACTTGATTTAGCATTATCTAATACTAAAAAAATTCTGGATATAGACCAAAATATGGCCGAAGCACATGAACTGCTCTCTAAAATCTTAAATGAAAAAAATATTGAGCATTAATAGGTTTTCTGTCATTGAGATGATTCGTGATGCGTTGCAATTGCTCATTGATAACGCCTAGTTTTGAGCTAATAATTTCAGAACGTAAGATAAAAAATGAACTATCTAAAATCATTCCTTTTAGTGCGTAAACAATTTATAATAAACGTAGTTCAATTTTATATATAAAGAAAATTAACATTGAATATATTTCTAATTAATGCATTTGCTATGTTTACAAGAATGCCTGATTTGTAATTATAAATTAGTAACAATTAAAATAAACTCCTCAAAAAAATGTTAAAGTATTAAGGACACATTTTTTGGGTTATACAGAATTATAAGGAACTATAAAATGACTAGAGCCATGACTATAACTGAAAAAATACTAGCTTCTCACGCTGCTTTGGATAGTGTATCCCCTGGAGATCTGATCTATTCTAAAGTAGATATTGTTTTGGCTAACGATATTACAGCACCTGTTGCCATAAAAGAATTTAATAAAATTGGGGTGGATAAAGTTTTTGATAATGAACATATAGCCTTAATACCGGATCATTTTACCCCTAACAAAGATATAAAAGCTGCGAAACAAGCTAAAACAGTTAGGGAATTTGCATATAAACATAATATCAAACACTATTATGAAATAGGCAAAATGGGTATTGAACATTCTTTATTGCCAGATAAAGGCATAGTAGGCCCTGGTGATGTTGTAATAGGAGCTGATAGTCATACATGTACATACGGGGCTATAGGAGCCTTTAGTACAGGCGTGGGATCAACAGATGTAGCTTCTGCTATGGCAACCGGAGAGGCATGGTTTAAAGTACCGGCAACAATAAAATTCATTTATAAAGGCCAACTAAATAAATGGGTATTTGCTAAAGACCTAATACTACATACCATAGGAGATATCGGTGTAGATGGAGCACTTTACAAATCAATGGAATTAACAGGCGATGCTATAGAAAATCTTTCTATGGACGGTAGAATAACTATGTGTAACATGGCTATAGAAGCTGGGGCCAAAAACGGTATCATTATACCTGATAAAATTACTGAAGAATATGTAAAAAACAGGACAATTAGACCTTATAAATTCTACAATAGTGATCCTCAATCAGAATATGACAAAGTCATAGAATATGACGTCAGCAAAATAGAACCCACTGTTTCATTCCCGCATTTGCCTGAAAATACAAGACCAATATCAAAAGTAGGAGATGTAAAAATAGATCAGGTTGTTATAGGCAGTTGTACAAACGGTAGGCTGGAAGATTTACGAATTGCTGCATCAGTTTTAAAAGGGCAGTATGTAAATAATAACGTTAGATTGATAGTTATACCTGCTACTCAGGAAATATACCTCAATGCTTTAAAAGAAGGTTTAATAGAAATATTTATCAATGCTGGCGGAGTCGTAAGTACACCTACATGTGGGCCTTGTCTTGGTGGCCATATGGGTATCTTAGCAGATGGTGAAAGAGCAGTAGCAACCACAAATAGAAATTTTGTAGGCAGAATGGGAGATCCAAGTTCAGAAATATACTTGGCTAATCCAGCTATAGCTGCGGCTAGCGCTATAAAAGGTAAAATAGCTTCTCCTGATAATTTATAATAGGCCTGATTTAATTATTTATAGTATTTGATACTCTTAATGTCATTAGAGAAGACGTTAGATAGCGCAGCAATCTAAAGCAAAATTCTTTTATATCACTTTCTTCCATTAACTATACATGCCTGTTATTTAGAAATCACTAAGTTTTTGACCATTATTTAATTCTTGCCAATAGGTATTAACCCAGCCAGCGTACTTCGCATCAGAGCTATCACCATGTCCCACATAAGCTTCAGATGTCTTTTTGTAGTCACCACCAGCTTTTTCAAGCTTGTCTTTTAGCTCCCAGGCCCCCATCATAATATTATCTGATTGGTTTCCTGCTTGTAGCCCTTTAGGAGCGTTGGGTTGATTCTTCATTACATCTGAATATGTATAATCACTGATTTGCATAACTCCTAAATCTTGATGTTTTCCATCAGGGTTTTGTGAAGGATCATTCGGGTTGCCTCTTGATTCTGCCCAGATAGTTGCCTTAATAAAGTTTGCAGGTAATCCGGTTGACTCGGCAGCTTCTTTAATTTGTTGATCCCAACGATCAAGATCATTATTACCGCTTTTGCTTGGTGTTGATCCTTTATTATTACCGCTAGTTGAACTTACTCCACTGTTATCAGCAGTTGTTTCACCATTTGAACTTGGTTCAGTGTTATCAGCATTTGTTTCACCATTTGAATTTACTTCACTGTTGTCAGCATTCATTTCACCATTTGAATTTACTTCACTGTTGTCAGCATTCATTTCACCATTTGAATTTACTTCACTATTATCAACATTTGTTATCGCAGTTGAATTATTGTCACTAATAGAAGTATCATCGATATTTTCAGTGTTACCAAGCATTTGCTGCAGCTTATTCTTTATTTCTTGTATTATTGAACTAATTTCTTCAAATAATTTATTAGATTTATTTTTATGCTTACGACCTCTTCTACCTTTGGATTCTGAAGTATTATTACTATCTTTAGCTTTGGCATCTAATTCCATACTATTTAATTGTTCTTTTAGATAAGATAAATTACCAGAATCGCTTTTATCCTCATATTTTTCGGCATTCTTTTTAAAATCTTTTCCAAAGTCCTCTCTGTTTCTTTTACACCCTTGTTTGCAAGCCTGATTTGTCTTGAAACTACTATAACTAGACCTTGATGTTGTACACATCCTCTAATCTCCTCTTGTCCATTATAAAATTAAGTATGTTGAAAATAATCAAACCAAAAGCCTGTATTTATATAATAACAATTTTGTTTATAAAATGTATAGTACAATACTACTTAGTTTTTTATGAATAGTTTTACTTAGTTTCAACAGTCGAATTAATCATAAATTTTTTTCGAAAGCAATGTTCTGGCTTTTATTAGCTCAAACAAAATTCTTCAAGTAGTTTTGGGGTTTTTAATTTATGGCTTGTTTTCTGTTCAATATACCTCAAAATAATATTATGAGATTTTAAAATAATAGAACTATTGACTTCTATAGCATTAACAGAGTTATTTTCCAGGCTAAGCAAATATTGATAAAGTGCAGGGCTTAATTCGTCAAAATCAACTAGTCGATTTAAACATTTATGACATACAACAGTGCTTAAATCTCCTTGTAAATAAACTTCCTGCTCAGGTAAAATAGGTTCATTGCATCGGCTGCAAACGTCTAGTCTTGGAGCGTAACCGGCAAAAGATATTAGATTATATTCAAACCTAACCAGTATATCTTCTAAAAGGTCTGAACCCTGAGCATTTTCTATTTCTTTTAGGCCATTAAATAATAACTGGTAAAATGTTTCAGCATTAGAATCATTTTCAATACCAAAATTAGCGGCAAGCTCTGTGTAATACATTGCTGTGGTAATCTTTTTTAAACACTTTCTTAAGCCTTTAAAAGGTTCTTTTATTTGACATTGATTAATTACATCTAGGTTTCTACCTTTAAACATTAATAATTCAATACAGCCCAAGGGCTCAAGTTTTGCTCCAATCCTTGATTTTTGGCTTTTAACCCCTTTGGCTACCGCCCTAATTAATCCGTAGTCTTTTGAATAAAGAACAACAATTTTATCTGATTCATTGAAATCATAGGTTTTTAATACAATGGCTTGTGTTTTGTAGTTTGACATGAGTGTTTTTTTTGATCCCTGGAAATTAAATAGAAAGTTTAGAATATTACTCTTAAATCTTATTTAAGCACTCTACAATTTCTTTTTTCCAATCCTCGTTTTTTTCTACAAAAGAACTAGCGCCGTTTTTTATGCAAAATCTAACGCTTTCAGGATCAGCCAGGCTAGACATAACTATTATTTTAGTTTTAAGGTTTTCCATCCTTATTTCGTTTGAAAGTTTTTGCAACAAAGATATACCGTCTTCTTTGTTTGGCAAATGCAAATCCATCAAAACATAGTCAAAAGGAGTTGTTTTAAAAATCGAAATAGCTTCCGGTGCACTTCTAGCAAGGGTTACTTTATAATCCATTTTTGATAAGAGTATGCTTAGTTGATATGTAACTAATACAAGATCGTCTACAACAAGTATGTTGTGCTTATTGTCATCAGTAATTGAAAATAAATCTTTAATAGGTTTAAAATGGTGTTTATTGGTTTGTGAAGTGTTTGAAATTAAACCTTTGACTTTTTGCAACAAATTCTGCATATCCACATCATTGGGATAAACATTGTATTGTAAACCCGTCAGGTCGAATAGTTCCCTTAAAATATTATAATTTACTTCTATTTTTTGTGGTGGTTTATTCATTTTTTTAAGATTTCACGCTATTAAAATATTATATATATAATAACATAAAGCCCCCAACTTGGAGGCTTTATGTTTAAGGGTTTAAACTTTTATTTTAAGCAACGTTATAAACGCTAACTTTTTTACGGTCTTTACCATAACGTTCAAATTTTACCTGACCGTCAATAAGGGCAAATAATGTATCATCTTTACCTATACCAACATTATTACCCGGATGAATCTTTGTTCCTCTTTGGCGTACAATTATGTTACCTGATAAAACACATTCACCATCGTATTTTTTGACACCCAAGCGCTTGGATTCACTATCTCTACCGTTTCTTGTTGAGCCGACGCCCTTCTTATGTGCCATGTTTATTACCTCGTTTAATTATTTTTCTGTTTAGTTTTCTTGTGCTTCTGGAGTTTCAACTGCTTGTGTCTGTTCTGCCATTTTTTCAGGTTCAGGTTTAGTAGGTTTTACAGATTCTTTTTTTGCTTTATGTTGTAATTTTAAAGTTTCTTTTCGAGCTTGTTTCTTTTCTACTCTTTTATTTTGAGCTTCTTTTAATTTATTTTCAACTTGTTCTTGTTCTTTTTGTTTTTGTTCGTCTATTTTTTGAACATAACTTAATGCTTCAGACTTTTTAGGGAATTCTATATTTTCTATTAAAAGGCGTGTAAAGTTTTGCCTATGTCCTTTTTTTAGACGATAACCTTTTTTTCTTCTCATTTTATAGGCTGTAACTTTTTTCTCTTTACCATGAGAAAGCACTTTACCTTTTACAGTTGCATCTTCAACATAAGGTTGGCCTATCTGGGAGTATTCTCCTGCTACTATAGCAACTACTTTGTCTATTGATACACTACTATCTGGTTCAAGATCAAGTAATTCTATATCTACGTATTTACCTTCTTGTACTTGGTATTGTTTTCCACCGGTTTCAACTACAGCAAACATTTTTTAATTCCTTTGTAATTACTTTTTTAAGTTTCTCGTCTTCTAATAACGTTATAAATAGGATGCAACCTAATATAACAGCATAAAAATTCTCTGTCAACAAATAAAGCTAAAGTCATTTCAAAAAAGTAACTTTTATATTTAACACATTAAAAAAATGTACTTTAATAGAAGTTCAACGTGTGGAGTGATTAATTTATAAAAAGAATGTAATATTACAAACTTATTTAATCTATTTCTATTGATTAATTAAATATAAAAAATAATTTACAATTTTTTGAAGAATCTTTTGTTATTGGCCTTGTTCTTTTAATTCTTTAATTTTTTGATGATTGGAATAAGCATCAAGAAGCTGTTTAGCAGTGTATATACCGCTAAGAACAGTACCTGTACCAAATGAAAGAATTCCAAGAACCCCCATTCCAAGGACACCTGTTTGAGCCCTTGTTATATCAGCCTGTTCTTCAGCTTCAAGATAATCTATTTGTGCCTGTACTTCAGGAGATAATTGTTGCTCCTGACCTTGCTCTTCTTTAATTTCGTCTTCTAATTTTTCTATTTTTTCATTATTCTCCATCGTATCAACAGATTCTTTAGCGGCATACGTAAAACCAAGGGCTGCGGTAATACCAAATGAGAAAGCAGAAGCTATACAGCCTAACCCCATGGCCATAAAACTACGTGCCGTATTTCGCCTATTTTCGTTTTTAAGGTATTGAATTTCCTGTTTTTTAGTTTCAATTTCCTTTTGTTTGCCAAAAGTATCATTAGATTGAATTTGGGGTTGAGTAGTAGTACTTTCAGACGGACAGTATTTATCATCAGCAGGGATTTGGGTTTCAGCAGGAACTTCCTCAGAGGTACAATAACTATCTTCCGGTTGCGTTATCGGTACACAACTACACGCATAAGATTGTGCTGTAACTTCATTATTATTGGAGGTAGATACATCATAACTTGTTTTACAACCTGGTACATTGTTCGTATATGTCATAAATATTGCTCCTCCTAAATTGCCATAAATATTTAGTAGAGTGGCCTCTATAATTATAAAAACAATTAACTGACAAAAATTGCTCAAATTTGTATTTATTATGTGTAATACCCATGCATAACTACTATAAAGAGTTTTTATGGTTTTGATTTTCCAATTATATAAAAATAAAATATGGGTTGAACGAGCAAGCAAAGCTTGGGAGTGAAACCCAGTGCCACCTTTGAGGGTGAGCAGATGGAAAATTGAAAAATCGAATAATTTTTAAGTTATGCAGCGACCTTTATGTTAGGGTCATAGAATTAAAAAATACACCCAATAAAGGATCCTTTTGTACAAATATTGAAATAACAATATGTTAAGAAATTTAATTTAATTTTTAATGCTGTTATAATGTACTTAAACATAATTTAAATATTTCGCTGTATTTTTTGGAGGTTATTTCATTAAATGTTACCCAATACAATATGGGACAAAAATAAGCCTAAAACAGATTTAAACGAGTTTGAAAAACTCTTGGCTAATTATGATTACAGCTTTAAACGGGGGGATATAGTAAAAGGTACTATCATTGGTTTTATTTCGAATGGGGTTTTAGTTGATATAGGTGCAAAAACTACAGCTTATTTACCACTAAGAGAAGTTTCTACAGATTATTCACAACCCGCAACAAGTCTTTTACGAATTGGAGAAGAAAAAGAATTTTATATTCTTAAAGACGAAGATGAAGAAGGCCAGTTAACGTTATCTTTAAAACGAGTAATGCTGGCTCAGGTATGGTCTAAACTAGAAGAATTAAAAAATAATGACGCTGTAGTAGAGTCAGATGTTATATCTGTAGTTAAAGGCGGTATATTAGTTGAGGTTATGGGAGTAAGAGGCTTTGTACCATCAAGTCATTTGAGGGTGAAGGATGCTGAAAGCTTAGTAGGTAAAAGAATTCCTTTAAAAATATTGTCACTTGATCCTGTTAAAAATAACCTTATACTTTCTCATAGAAAAGTTGTCTTTGATCAACAGGCAGAACAGAGAAAAGATGTTTTTGATAAGCTCGGAGTAGGTGTATCAGTAGAAGGTGAAGTAGTAAGATTAGCTGATTTTGGAGCTTTTGTAGATTTAGGCGGAATAGACGGACTATTACCACTTTCTCAAATGTCCTGGCGTTGGGTGGATCATCCGGCAGATTTGCTTAAAGTGGGCGATAAAATTACTGTGGAAATTATTGGTATTGACCACGATAAACAACGGGTCAGTTTAAGTTTAAAAACACAACAGCCTGATCCGTGGGATGAAATTGCTAAAACTCATAACGTTGGGCAAAAAGTAGTAGGCAAAGTAACTCGAATAAAACATTTTGGAGCCTTTGTGGAAGTATATCCCGGCGTAGAAGCATTGTTGCCCGGCAAAGAAGTTTATGAGTATGAAAATGAAACTAAAACAAAACTTACTTTGAATCAGGAAATAACAACAACAATAGTAAGATTTATGCCGGAAGACAGAAGAATGAGCCTAAGCTACACCGGTAAAATTGACGAAGATTTTTAATTTAAAACCCAATCTCATATCCTGTACTGTCTACAGGAATACCTCCTACTGAGGTGCCAGGTGGGTGCAAATGCATCCCTGAAGAGGTATAATCATCTTTGCTGCTTGATGGTTGGATATCAGTAAAATCTTGACCATTGGGTAGTAAAACTTTGTCAACTTCTTTGATTGTAGTATGTTTATAACTTTCATTGTCTATTGTTAATATATCTTCTGGTCCGTCAGCTCCGTTAACATCAATTTGTTCTCCTGTAACTTTATAATTATTTGTATCTCCTTCTCCTCCATAAACTGTAATATCTTTTCCGTTAATTATAAAGTCACTATTTTTATCATTACCTTCAAGAGTAATCTTTTCTCCTTCGACTATTGTATTTTCTGCATTTTTCACAGAAAAATCCTGTCCTTTTATTTTGTCATAGGTTTTACCATTCCTGTTCTCTGTAGAAATTTCAGGTATATTGTCACCAAAAGCGCTAACTGCTGTTCCGGAGGGTAGTATAATTTTTGTAAAGGGTTTTATGAAATTATAAATTTTGCCCATGCCAAAAAGAGAACAGGGTTGCATGAAATTATTGAATCTGTCTAAAATAGATATTTTTTGATTAGTAGGTTCTAATTTTGAAAAAGTATCTTTGGCTTCCGGATTAAATCTATAGATTTGATTATCTTTTATATTTTTTAGCGGTGTTGTTTGATTTATATTACTACCTGTTACTTTGCTTACCTCTCCACTCATTATTCTTCCTCTCTCTCTCTTATAACATTTAAATACAATATATTCAGTATAGGTAATCTCAACATAAATATCCTGAGTAATATTAATTATTAAAAGTAGAGGTAATTACCCAATAATATCTACGTTATTATTAAGATAACTGCTTATAATCTATAAATGATCTTCTTGAACAAAGTGAAGGATTTGATTCACAAAGCTATTCCACTTCGGCCAATTCTTCTTCAATTTGTGAGGTTTGCTTTTCCAGGTCTAACGATTTAAAACCTGTTAATTCTGTAATTGATTCTAACCAAAGTTTAGCCATAACATCCGGAGATTGTTGAACCTCTATCGGTTTACCTATATTAACTGTAATAGGTCCTCTTGGCTTATCGGAACCAACTATGCCTAATGGTAAAACCCTTATTTTTGTTAATCTTGATAAATAACCCATACCTGCTTGAATATTACGAATAGTTCCGTCTTTACTTCTTGTTCCTTCAGGAAATAAAGCTATGTGCCAACCTTGCTGAACTATACCTTTTGCCGTTTTTATTGTTGACGCATCAAGTTTTTTTCTGTCCACAGCAAAAGCACCATACATTAAAATAAACTGCTTTAACACAGGTACAGTAAATAATTCTTCTTTTGACATATAAGCCACAGGAGCTTTCATTGCCAGTGAAATTATTGTGGGGTCAAAATAAGACAAATGATTTGCCGCTATTAAAAGGTTTTCTCCTTTTGGTATATTTTCTCTACCATATACTTTAATTTTAAACCAAAGCTTATAAAAGGGATATAAAATAAAGTATATGGTTAAATAATGAGGTAATGCCCTTAACCAATTATAAGAACTTATATTTTTTTTAGAATACTTGCTTGTCATAATCCTTATCTCTTAACTTATCTAACAATTCAATAAAATTAGGGAATGATATTCTAATCCAGTTAGCATTATCAATAGTTACTGTTTTTTCTGCGGCTAAAGCTGCAATAGCAATAGACATTGCAATTCTATGATCATAATGACTATCACATTCACAACCACCTTTAAGTATATTTTGACCTTGTATAATTAAACCGTCTGGCGTTTCTTCAATTAATGCGCCTAATTTGGAAAGTTCCAGCTTAATTGTTGCCAATCTGTCAGATTCTTTATTTCTTAGGTCTTCAGCATTTTTAATTATGGTAGTTCCCTCAGCATAAGCAGCAGCCACTGCAATAATAGGTATTTCATCAATTAGTGTTGGTATTATATCACCGGCAATGGTGATCCCTTTTAATTTAGCAGACTGTATTATAATATCTCCAACTGGTTCTCCGGTTACTTCTCGTTGATTGATAATAGTAATATCTGCGCCCATGTTATTTAAAACTGTAATTATTCCTGATCTTGTAGGATTTATACCAACATTAGTTAATTTTATGGCGGAATCATTAATTATACTTGCAGCTACTATGAAAAAAGATGCTGATGATATATCTCCGGCTATGTTAATTTCTTTGGGCTCAAGTTCAGATTGCTGTTTAATTGTTACTTTTAATCTTTCTTCAGATAAATTTGCTCCAAGATATTTGAGCATACGCTCTGTATGGTCTCTTGATTTAGCAGGTTCTGTTATAACAGTTTCACCTTCGGCATACATACCTGCTAACAAAAGACATGATTTAACCTGAGCTGAAGCAATTTCCATTTCGTAATTTATTCCAGTTAAATTACCACCAATAACAGATATGGGAGCAAGTTTATTGTTATTTCTGGCATATATTTTAGCGCCCATTTCTTTTAAAGGTCCTATTACTCTTGCCATGGGTCTTTTTCTTAAACTATCATCTCCTGTTATAACAGAATAGAAATCGCATCCTGATAATAAACCCAGCATTAATCTTATAGTAGTTCCTGAGTTACCAGCATCTAATATATTAATAGGTTCGCTGTACCCTTTTAAGCCTTCACCGTATATAATCAATTGATTATTTGAAGTATATTCTATATTGATACCAAGATTTTTTATGACATCTACGCTACTTTTACAGTCAGCTCCTGATGAAAAATTATTTATTTTTACTTTTCCATTACAAATAGAGCCTAATATAGCAGCTCTATGAGATAAAGATTTATCTGGCGGTATCTCTATGGTTCCTGATAATGGAGTAATGGCTGGTTCTACTATTAATACATTATTTTTTATCAATTTACTTCGCTCTTTTCTATGTTTTATGTAATTTAACTATTGTATAAGTTTGAGTAGTAATGTAGTATCTGTTTTGATTGGTTGGTTAATTCTATTATCAGAATAATAAGGGTATAATTAGTAATTTATACTTTTTATTATTTTTCAAAATATCAACCTAATTATAAGATTATTAAGCTTTTTTTCAATTTTCAGGTTAACAATTGTAAAAAAAATATGAACTTCTATTTTAATAAAATTGCTAGTAATAAATAATAGCTTTTAAAATCAAAGTTAAGAAAGCCAAAAGTTTTCCTTATAAGCCCTACAAAACAACCAATTGACACTAAATAATGTTAGGGCTATTATTTAGTTCTGATACTGACTAAGAAGGTGTGAAATATGGCAGCTAAAAAAGAAAACCGATTAAATATCATCTTGGCTTGCGAAGAATGTAAACGTCGCAACTATAGTACAACCAAGAATAAAAAGAATACTACAGGAAGATTGACAATAAAGAAATATTGTCCGTTTGATCGTAAGCATACTGAACATAAAGAAACTAAGTAACTTAGGTAACAAGCGTCCTTAGTTCAGTTGGTAGAACGTCGGTCTCCAAAACCGAATGTCGAGGGTTCGAGTCCTTCAGGGCGCGGTCTATTATTAACAATATAAAGGCAATTATGACTGTGGTATCTAAAGAAAACAACATACAACCAGTAGCTCCTAAAAAGAAAAAAGATAAATATCAAGAACCAACTTTTAAGGAGTCATTAAAAACATACTTTAAAGGCGTCAGGTCTGAATGGCATAAAATAACCTGGCCGGACAGACAGCAGATAATGTATGAAACAGTTATCGTTATTGCGGTAACCGCTTTTATTACTATTCTAATTACCATTATAGACGCTATTTTTAACTATGTTTTATCATTTTCTATCCCAGTTCATTAGTATAGGAAACATAAGGTATAGCCATGACGGAAGAGCAACTCGAAAATATTATCGATGAAGACATAGAAAAGACATCTGCAACAACCCCTGTTGAAGAAGCTCAACAAACTACTGAAGTTGAACCGGAAAGACGAAGACCAAAAGAAAAACGTTGGTACATAGTTCATACATATTCGGGACACGAAAACAAGGTTAAAGTTAACCTGGAAAAGCGTATCGAGTTTATGAACATGGGAGATAAGATCTTTCGTGTGGAAGTTCCAGAAAAAACTGTCTCTAAAGTGAAAGATGGAAAAAGAATAGATAAAGAAGAAAGATTATTTCCAGGTTATGTTTTAGTAGAAATGATAATGGATGATGACAGCTGGTATGTTGTCAGACATACACCTGGTGTAACAAAATTTGTCGGCGCTGAAAGAAAACCTATACCTGCAAAGGATTCTGAAATTAAAAAGATTTTACGCAGGTCTCAAACTAAAGTTACTAAAGTTGAAATTGATATAAACGTAAGCGACAAAGTAAGGATAATAAGCGGTCCATTTGCAGACTTTGTTGGAGATGTAACAGAAGTTTATCCTGATAAAGAAAAATTACGTGCTAATGTATCCATATTCGGAAGAGATACTCCAGTGGAATTAGAATACAGTCAAATACAAAAGGTTTAGATAACCCAGGAAGGACAATACCGTGGCCAAGAAGTTACTAGCAAAAATCAAACTACAAATAAATGCCGGAAAAGCTAATCCGTCACCACCAATAGGCCCAGCATTAGGTCAGCATGGTGTTAATATTATGGAGTTTTGCAAACAATATAACGCAAAAACACAAGATCAGGTTGGCAGTATAATACCGGTAGAAATAAATGTCTATGAAGATAGATCATTTACATTTGAACTTAAAACACCGCCAGCACCAGTATTAATACGTAAAGCTGCCGGGCTTGAAAAAGGTTCAGCAAAACCAAATACTGATAAAGTAGGCCAAATAACAAAAGCTCAGTTGGCAGAAATAGCTAAAACCAAAATGCCAGACTTAAATGCTAATACTCAAGAAGCAGCAGAACAAATGATACTTGGTACAGCAAGAAGCATGGGCATTACATTAAAAGATTAATTATAATTTGGGCAGCCTAATAAGCGTTATGACCCATAAGGAGGAAACATGGGTAGAATTACCAAAAGACAAAAAGTTGTAATAGAAATGTTAGAAGACATCGAGCAGCCATGTAACCCTGCCGATGCAGTTGATTCACTAATAAAAATCTCAGAAAAGACATCCAAATTTAATGAAACTATGGAATGTCATATGCGTTTAGGTATCAACGTAAAACACGCAGATCAACAAGTAAGAAGTACAGTTATATTACCAGCAGGCACCGGCAAAACTATTAGAGTAGCCGTAGTAGCAAAAGGTGAAAAAGTTAAGGAAGCAGAAGAAGCCGGAGCTGATGCATGGGGAGCAGAAGACCTTGTAGAAAAAATGCAAGGTGGTTGGCTTGAATTTGATACGTTAATTGCTACACCAGATGCAATGGGTATGTTAAGCAAACTTGGTAGGATATTAGGGCCTAAAGGTCTTATGCCAAGCCCCAAAACAGGCACATTGACTTTTGAAATAGGTAAAGCAGTTAAAGATGCAAAAGCAGGTAAAGTAGAATTCAGAGCTGACAAACAAGGTATGATTCACGTACCTCTTGGAAAAATGAATTTTAAAAATGAAGATCTGCTAAAAAACTTTGCGGCTTTAACCGATGCTGTAATAAGGGTTAAACCTGCTACAGCAAAAGGCACGTATATAAAATCCATTTATCTTAGTACCACAATGGGCCCCGGTATTAAAGTGGAACCTAACCAAATAGGTAACGAAATAAAACAATATTTAACAACATAAATTGTTGAATTTAAAATAATTTTTATAAAGGGGCTGTCTACATTTTCAGACAGCCCCTTGTAAATAATCTGTTATACCAATAAACTATAAGGTAGAAATAACGACATGCCCTTGTGTACTTATACCAGGTCCACCTCTATGTGTATTTACCCTGATAATATTGCCGGATCCATTATCTTCAATACTATTGGCAAAATTTATTAACCCATTTACATCTTTTACCTCAATATTTCCAACTTGTTCTTTAGTTTTACCTTTTATATTAGATATTTTAACATCTACATCTTCAGGTACAAAAGCTTGCTCTATAGCAGTTTCAAAAGATGGTTCCTGCATTCCGTCTCCATTTGTATCTTTATAGACTGTTTTTTGTACCATAACGTTTCTAAAATCTGTTCTCGTTGATTCATCTTTATCATCTTCAACTATATTTTGATTTCCATTCAAAGTAATTTTTTCCATATTTTTTAAATTACTATTATCGCTATTGACAACAGAAGAATCATTGCCGTTGCCACCGTCTAAATAGTGATTTTTTTTATTTGCTTCAATTTCATCATTGCCATCGTCACCGTAAAAAGAAATGCCTTCTCCGGTACCTTTTAATTTGTCATTGCCAGGACCTGCTTTTATAGTACCTTTGCCATTTATTTCAAGAGTATCATTACCTTCATTACCGTAAATTTTTCCTTTGCCGTTCAATATTATATTATCGTCTTTTGGAGTACCGGTAATTTTGACATTATCGCTGACTATAACATCAAATTTTTTACCATCCTTTTCTTCTATTTGAGTTTCACAAGGGACATTATTTCTGTGTTTGATCTTTACACCAGAATCCAAGGTTTTTTCTTGAGATCCCCAACCATTGATCCAGTTTGAAAATCTTCCTAATAATCCGGGTTCTTCTTTTTGGGTTGAACTTTCAAACGTGTCAGGTTTTTGTTCTATTTTTACATTACTACCACCAGTATTACTATTGCCCGTATCTGTTTTAGCTTGAGCTTTGCCGATAAATCCAATTCCTTCAATATTAAATACCATATCTCTCATTACTTCATTCTAATTGGCAGATTTCAAAAATCTTATATCTATATAAAAAAATTTTTTTGTACCAAATTGTTATTTTAAAAATAAGTAGTTTGTCTGTATAATTATTTTAATTAGGTTAAAACAGTTGTCTTTAAATAATTTTAAAATTTAAAAATTTTTTTAAAAATAACCCTAAAGTTTTTTTGAAACTCGACGATATCCTTAATATAAATTTACATTTCTTTACCGTCATAAATGTGATGATAAAGATATAGTATGCTAAGAGGAGATTTATGAACCCTTATCTAAACCAATATAAAAAGGCGCAAGTGGAAACTGCCACCCCTGAGCAAATATTAATTATGCTTTATGATGGAGCTATTAGGTTCTTAAATCAAGCTAAAGTACACATGCAGAACAAAGATATTGAACAATCTCACGTAAACATTATAAAAGCACAAAGAATCATTACAGAATTTATGTCCAGCTTGGATATGGAACTGGGCGGAGAAATGGCTCAGAATTTATTTAATTTATATGAATATTTGCATTATAGATTAGTTCAAGCTAATATAAAAAAAGATCCCGAAGCACTGGAAGAAGTGCTGGGGCATTTAAGAAGTCTCAAAGCTACTTGGGAAGAGGCTATTAAAATTGCAGCCAGAGAAAAAGAATCTTCTGCCGGTGATGATTATACAGGTAATGACTCTGTTTATGCTTCCGCTTAATGCAACAAAATATTCTTGATATATACAAAGACATATTGAATTATAGTATGCAAATCAAAGATGCTATTCAGAAAAAAGAATGGGATCTTGTTAATATTTTGATATTAAAAAGGGAAGAGCCTATTCATAAATCTGTAATGTATTTTACCGTGAATAAAATTATAGAACCGGAACTAAAAAAACAAATAGATGAAATTATTTCTCAAATAAAAAAACTCGACAATGAAAATATTAAGACAATTGAAGAAGATAAACACCTGCTTGAATTAAATATTAAAAAAATAAGTAAAGGACAAAGAGCATTAGACGCCTATAAAAAATGAATCATCAGGAAAACTACATTAATTCAATAATAAACAACCTTGAAATCGGCATTTATATAATTGACGAAAAAATGAATATTAACTGGTTCAACAAAGAAATAGAGAGCTGTTTTATAAGCCCTAAAAAGAATGTATTAAATCAAAAATGCTACAACGTAATGTTTTCCAGAGAATATCCTTGTAATAATTGTCCTGCTTTAAAAGATATTGAAGATAATAAACCTGGTTTTTCTAATATAAAATTTGGTTTTATTAAAGGAAATAAACGCCAATATAGATTTCAAGCTAAAAAATTTGGACCTAATCAAACAATTATAATGGTTATGGATATAACAAACCAGTATCAAAGTGAAAGAATGCGTGAAGATTTTATTGCAACTCTTACGCATGACCTTAGAACCCCTTTGTTAGCTGAATCAAGGACGTTAGAGTTATTAACAAAAGGCGTTTTTGGAAACTTAAACGATAAACAGACAGAAGTTCTTACAGCGATGTTAATCAGTAATAAAGATCTGTTAGGTATGGTTCAAAATTTATTAGAGGTATACCGATATGAAGCAGGGGCAAAAGTTTTATCTAGTCAAACTTTCGATATAACTAAACTTATAGAAGATTGTGTATCCGAGCTGACAGCTTTAGCAGAAACTAAAAATATACAAGTAAGCTATAATGCTCCAGAAGTATTTCCTTTGGTATTTGCAGACAAAAGAGAAATATGGAGAGTTATTACTAATTTGATTGCCAATGCTATTGAATATACACAAGAAGAAGGTAAAATACTTGTAGCCTCAACATTACAAGATAATAAAATTATAATTAAAGTCTCTGATAATGGCAGGGGCATACCTTTAACAGACATAGAAAACCTATTTGAAAGATTTTCTCAGGGCACTTCAGAAAACATATCTTCCGGAGTAGGCCTTGGTTTGTATCTATCAAAACAAATTATTCAGGCGCATAACGGTAAAATATGGGTGGAAAGTGAAATAAACAAAGGCAGTAATTTTTATTTCAGTTTACCTGTAAATTAATGGCAAGAAGTACCTGTATCTGTATAGGAACCTGTCGCACATATGAGACCTGCATCTATATTAGTTAATTCTGGAGCCTTTAAAGATTCATTGATACCTGCATAAACATTTGAAAAAGTTGCATTATTAGCATAATAATTTTGTTTTTCATCACCTGTTAAAGGTTCATATGACATATAGTAATTATCACCGATAAAGTTACTAGTTGTAAGATATGCAAATGAAGGCAACCATTTTTGTGATATCGTTCCAATGTCCCAGGTTAATTCTTGTATTATCCCTTTTGTGGAGTCGGTTATGTTGTCGTTATTTTTAATTTTCCTTAAAGTTTCATTGTAAAATACTGCTATGGAATCTTCCGGATAGTCATCAGGTATAACCCCAACACCAATATTGGTTAGATAAGGGGCATCATAATAGGTAACATTTGTAGGGAATTTTTGATAAGTTTCATTAAAACCTACGGGTTTAGGAAAAATTTGATTTACATGATCTTTTAAGCAAGTTTCATCACCTTTACAAACATTGTAAACGTAATCCTCAAAACTTTTTTGTATAGCTGCCATATTATGACCTGTTGTAGCTAATATTTTTATATCTTTTGCTTCTTCTGTTTTACCTTGTGACTCATATTGTTGGGCAATTTGGTCTAACATTCCGACTAATGATTCCATTCCTCCTGAAACGCCTGTTGTTTCAACAATTTTGTTTAAATCTTGCGGTACTCCAGATAGAGCAAAGTCTCCGAAATCTACGGTACAAGTGTTATTTGAACAGCTAACTTTGGAATTGTTTGTGTTAGTACCAGTTGAATCTGAATTAGTACTAGTATCTATCTTTGTATTTCTAGCAACAAGATCCATATTACCAGCTATTTTATTATTCATGTCTGTATAATTATTTGTATATTGAGAAAATGCATTTGCTATTTGGTCTTTTAATACAATACATGATGGAACTAAAGCTAGAGATAATACTCCTACTATTATTGCATATTCCTGTAGTGATGCACCCCAATGATTTCGCTTCATATAATTAAAACCTCAATTTGTTTTTTTATACAAATACCCATTCTAATTACTTTTAATCATTATAGTATCGGTCAGATTAATATAAGATTTATAAGAATATAATATTTCTTTACAATACATTAAAAAAATGAAATTATTTAGCTGCTTACAAATTATCACTGGTGTGTGGTAATAGCAACCGGTCCAAATTATTTCTATTATTGAGTTTATGATTACTTACCATCTAAAATCTTTTTCTTTCTTTATATATTTATTGTAAAGATTTACGAATATGTTTTCTTTAGTCTTTTTATAAAGTTCTATAGTATCTTTGTCATTTTTATTTAAAAATTTATAACCATAATTTTGTTGAATATAATTTTGGGTTTCATCTGCGGTTTTTCTTAGTTCCTTCAAGCTTACTATAGTTCCGTAAAGATCTGCATCAATGATAAGTGCATCTGCAAGTTTAGCACCTTTAAGGTTTGCACCGCTAAGATCTGATTCTACAAATATTGCACTTCTAAGATCTGCGTTTTTAAAGTTTACATTAATGAGGTCTGCCCTAAAAAAGTCTGATTCTTTTAAGTCTGCTTTTTCAAAAGTAGCAGATCTAAGTTTTGAATACGAAAAGCTTGCATTTTTAAGTATTGCTTTATCAAAGTTTATTTTTTCAAGTCTTAAATCACCTAAATCCACTCCAGCAAGATTGGGAATATAATTAGGATTTTGTAATCTTAAACGATTAAATTTTTTTGTTGGCTTTAAACCTTTTAAAATCTCGATAGTTTTAGTGTTAAGGTCTGATGTATTGTTAAAAACGGTTTTATCATTTGTTAATAAATCTTTTCCATAAAAAGAAATTTCTTGTAAGTGCATTCTTGTTTGTTGCTGCTTTAATAAATTAATTCCAGATTGGGATATATTTAGCATTGTATCTCTCCATTATTTTCTCTATCTAGTATTAATTAACAACTTAAAAAAATAAAAGTTGATATTAAAGAAATTAATTTATAAAAAAGTAATAATTTATTATTTATTCAATAAATACTATTTTTGCCACAGGTAAAGACTTGTAATATCATCAAACGTTCTTGTTAAGGTTGGGCCTTTTGTTTCGATAAGGAATATCTCTCCTGCAAATATCGTACAGCCCGGCATGGCGTGTCCACCAAAACAATTATATTCACTGTCAGAAACAACTAAATGTATATGGGCAAAAGGTTTGCAATCTTTTATAGAAATGTTACCGTAGCAATTAACTATCTCTAGTGTTTTATCCAGATTCTTTATTTCATATTGTTGTTTTGATTGATTGTAAAAGCCAAGTTTTGCACATTTAAGGGCACCTAAAACACTAAAATATCCGTTTGTTATATTTTCCTTTTCACAATATGAAGTTATTTCTTCTATTAAATCCTTGTTATATTCCAATCTACCGGCTAAGCAGGTTTTCAATTCATATCTATTGCACCACATAACGTTACTCCATTAAAATTATTAATAACAAAATAATAAAATTTTTATCAAATAATATTTTTTTTGTATTTTATATAAAAAGGTTCTAGATTAATTTTTATTAAAATAATCTTGCGTCTGTAGCTCAGTTGGATAGAGCAACGGTCTCCGAAGCCGTAGGTCGTGGGTTCAACTCCCGCCAGGCGCAGTTTATTTTACTTTGTAAGCAAAATTAGCAATTAAACAGGTTTATTAATTCTAAAACTATTTTTAACATTTGTAAATTAAATGGTATAAAAGTTGTTCTGCTTATTAACTATTTATTGTACATATTTAATGTTAAAAGCTTTTCAAATTATGATTTTGGTTTAGGTACCTGACAATCTGGTGTTTGTATCTGTTGAGCGGGGCATGTTTCCTTAATTATATCTCTTATCTCTATTACTTGTTCAGACAAACATTTTATTGCCTCTAATACAGGATCTGGCAAATCGCTATGATCCAGGTCGTTACTGATTTTTTTACCATCTCTTATAACAATTTTACCTGGTACGCCTACAACGGTACTGTTGCTTGGTACATCAGTTATTACCACAGAACCGGCACCGACTCTAACGTTGCTACCTATATTAATATTACCGAGTACTTTTGCACCAGAGCCAACTACTACATTATTGCCAAGAGTTGGATGGCGTTTTCCTGTTTCTTTTCCAGTTCCTCCAAGGGTAACACCTTGGTACAAAAGGCAATTATTACCTACAATAGTGGTTTCTCCTATAACTACTCCCATGCCATGGTCTATAAAAAAGTTTTTTCCTATAGTAGCACCAGGATGTATTTCTATACCAGTAAAAAATCGTGCCAGAAATGATATGAACCTTGGAAAAAACGGCACTCTCCATTTTAATAATTTATTTGCAAAACGGTAGGCGAGTATGGCATGCAGGCCTGAATAGGTTATTAATACCTCCAATATGTTAGTTGCTGCAGGATCATTTTTGTAAATATTGTCTATTTCTTCCTTTAATTTTTTAAACATAGTTTATACCTTTACTACTTCTAAATTTTTAGCATTATTTAATATCTCTTCAAACAATACTGTTGATAAATAACGTTCTCCAAAACTAGGAAAGATTACTATTATTAACTTGCCTGAGTTTTCAGGTCTTTTGGCAACCTCAATAGCAGCATAGGCAGCAGCTCCTGACGAGATGCCTACTAATAAGCCCTCTTTTACAGCTAATTCTCTGGCTGTGTCAATTGCCTGATCGTTTGTTATTGTAATTACCTCATCTACAATACTCATATCCATTACTTGGGGTATAAAACCTGCTCCTATACCCTGTATTTTATGTAGTCCGGGTGAACCTCCGGAAAGTACGGCAGAATCAGACGGTTCGACTGCAACAAATTTCACTTCTGGTTTTAGAGGTTTTAAATGTCTTGCTACACCGGTAATTGTACCACCTGTTCCGACTCCCGCTACTAAAATATCAATTTGTCCTTCTGTGTCTTCCCATATTTCTAGACCTGTTAAGTCCTCATGTATTTTAGGGTTAGCAGGATTATTAAATTGTTGAGGAATAAAAGAATCTTTTATTTCTTCAGCTAAGCTGTTGGCTTTTTTTATGGCTCCATCCATGCCTTTTTCTGCTGGGGTTAAAATAACTTCTGCTCCGTAAGCCATTATTACAGCTCTACGCTCAAGGCTCATAGATGACGGCATTACTATTATTAATTTATAACCTCTGGCTGCTGCTACCATGGCAAGGCCTATACCGGTATTTCCACTGGTAGGTTCAATTATTGTTGTTTTGCCGGGTGTTATCAAACCAGATTTTTCTGCTTCGTTGATCATAGAGTATGCTATACGATCCTTAACAGAGCTGCTTGGATTAAATGATTCCAATTTTGCAGCAATATGAGCATGACAGCCCTCTGCTATATTATTTAAAAATACTAGTGGTGTGCATCCTATAAGTTGTGTTATGTCTTTTGCTATTCTCATTTTAATTCCTTATTTTTTGTAACCAGATTTTATTGTTGTAGTTGATTTTTTTTGAATAAATTTATCTTGAATATACTTTTTAGTATTGTTTATACCTTCAAATAATTTAGGTAATGTATATTCGAGAGATGAAATTGATTTATCAAGTAATTCATAAGTAGTAATCCTGTTTTTTTAGGTAGATTCATAGCTTAATTCCCTCTAATAGAGCTAATTTTTTAAATGTATCATTGTCATTTCTTTTATATGTGATAATATCAATTTTCTGTTCTCCAAATTGATTACAAAAAGACATTTTCATACTAATTATTTCATTAATCGTCAGACATCTTTCATCTATAACTAAAATATCAATATCTCCCCCTTTTTTTTGCGGGTCAACCCTAGAGCCAAAAAGGTAAATATCTGCTTCTGGCAAAATATTTTTTATTGTTTCTTTTAAAAAATCCTGTTTATCTTTAGATAATCTCATTTATTAACTCATTAAAAAAATTATTTAAATAATCATATCTTTAAATTTTATACTCATTAAAAATGATCTGAGTAAGTATAACTTAAAAATACTTTTAATGGACTATTTTTTTACCTGATATACACCATATGGTGTATATACTTTATAATCTCCTGATTGATTTAAACGATTCAAAAAAATGGCAAAATAATATTATCAAGGGGGATCAAAAAGGGAAATCAGCTAGGGAGGACGGTTAATGTATATAAAGTCAGGACAAGGTCAAAATATAGAGAAAGTCCAGGTTACTAGATTAACTAATGTCGTTTTTTTTGAAACTCAGGTTAATATTAATAGAAACAAAATAATTAAAGATTATATATACTCACCACAAGCAAGAATCATTGCTTAAAGGAATTGGGAAGAAGTGAAAAAGAAGAGAATTTATATGGGGAGACTATTAGCAGATAAAAAATCTGCTTTTATTTTTTTTAATTATGAGTAATATCTTGATAAAAAACTTAATAAATACACTTTTTTTTAACATTAGAAATAAATTGGCTTTCTCTAGACCGATAAAAAGGTTGCCCAATGAGAACAAGGAATTAATATTTTCAGATCAAACCATTAAAAATAAAGCTCAAAATATATTAGAAGCCTATAACTTGACTGATATATACAATAATTCCAACAAATTACATTACAAAGAAACCCTATATACAATAAAACTTTTAGAAGATGTTTTTGAAAATACAGAAATATTAGCTGAACTAAATCAAGCAAATATTTTAGATATAGGCAGTAAAAACTTTTCTTATGCCAACGCCCTGCACAGTTTTTTCAGTTATTATAAAACCAATACAAAAAGAGATGTCTATCTTGATGGAATAGAAATAGACCCCTTTCGAATCATGGCAGATTTTCACTCAAGATATGATTATGCTATGTATTATATTAAAAATCTTCCCAATACAAATTATTTAACAGGTGATTTTCTAGAATTAGCTTGTAAAAACTATGATGTAATAACATGGTTTCTGCCCTTTTTAATAACAGAACCGCTTATTAGATGGGGATTACCTGTAAAATACCTTAAACCTGAAATAATGTTTCAGAAAGCATATGACCTACTTAATCCTAAAGGGGTTATGCTTGTTGTTAATCAATTTGAAAAAGAAAAAAATATACAATTAAAAATGATTACTGGCTTGGGATTAAACTATATAGAAATTAAAAAACCTTATACAAACATTTTTTCTCCATACCAACTTGAACGCTATATTATTTTGATAAGAAAAGATTAAATCTTATACTAAATGTCTCAATTAATTGGACATCGCTAAAATTCTAACCCCTTCTAATACCTTATGCGAATTTATTTTATTTATTGATAATCTGTTAATAAGGGGCATTAAGAAATATTAATTTGATGTAACTAATACTATTATTGAGCTTTGAATAATATTTATCCTCAAACTTTAATTTTGTGTTTAAAAATTATATTCAAGGAACTTTGATATTTATAAGGAAAAATTATGACTATAGTCTTAAACAATAATTTAAAATCTACTTTTAAACTTGCTTTTAAAGGTAATAATATTGATAAAATGCCCTATTCTTTTATAAAAGAAAATAGGATGCTGGATACATTTAATAAATTAGTTAAAATTGATTCAAGATCTGATCCAAGCTCAACAACAATACCAAGTTCAAAAGGACAGGAAGCTGTTGCAAAATTAATTACAGATGAATTAAATAAAATTGGCCTTGAAGATATTGAATTTGATAAAAATAATTGTGTTGTTTATGCGACAGTTCCGGGAAATAAAAAAAATAACAAAGGGTCTCCAGTAATTGGCCTTATTGCTCACGTGGATACAAAAAGTTCTACACCGGATAAGATTAATTTAAAATATCATAAAGAATATCAGGGTGGAAATTTAAAGCTCTCTAAAAGTAAATCCATACCTGCCAATCAGCTAAAAGATTATTTAGGAGAAAGATTCATTACAACTGACGGCAAAACCTCTCCTGGCGCAGATGATAAAGCCGGCATTGCTGAAATAATCGAAGCTGTAAAAATTATTGCAGAACATCCAGAAATAGAGCATTCTAAAATAAGGCTTGCTTTTGTACCAGATGAAGAACTTGGTAAAGCTGATAAGTATATGGATATTAAGAAATTTGGCGCTGATTTTGCCTATACTGTTGATGGAAGCAAATCAAATTTTCTAGAAATAGACACATTTAATACAGATAAAGTTGAAATAACTATAAAAGGATGCAATGCGCACTCTGGTTACGCTAAAGGGGAAATGATTAATTCTCTTATGCTCGCTGCTGATTTGCTTAGTAGGTTGCCAAAAGATGAATTTCCTGAAACTACTGAAGGAAATCAAGGGTTTTATTTTCCGATAAACATTCAGGGTTCAGTAAAAGAGACTAAACTAACTATTATAATCAAAGAATTTGACCATAATAACACTATTAAAAAAATAAACCATATTAAAGATAAAGCCAATGAAATTTTAAATGATTACAACGGTTCTGAAATTGATATAAAATCTGAACAGATAGATAAAAATATGAGTGATAATTTTGATGTTTCTTCTCCTATAGTTCAAAATGCGTTAGATGGTATGAAAAAATCAGGATTAAATCCAATATTATCAAAATTTCGTGGAGGTACAATAGGAGGGCAATTGTCTAATAAATCCCTTCTGACTTTAAATTTACCTTCAGGGGTTAGTAATTTTCATCAATGGAACGAGTTTACAACAATTGAAGAAATGAAAAAATGTGTAGCAGTTATTGTTAACACACTAATTAATTGGACAAATAAAAACTAACAGCTATAATTTAAAGCTTTATATATGTCTAGTTATTTTTTGGGGCTTCAGCTATGGCTCTAAAAATATTGCTAAGTGATGTCGCAATCATTCTGCCTTTTTCTGTCATGCCATTTGCAACTGCGTCATTCAACCTTGAAATAGTTTTAGCATGATATAAAGTGGATAATGCCTCAGTTGCAGTATCTTCATCAGGAATTAGGTCTGTAGCTTCTTCAAAAGATAACTCTTTTTTATCCGAAAATAGACGATGAATTCTATCTTGTATATCAAAATCCTGACCTTTAAAAGACGTAGATTGACCCTGCGAAGATTTTAAAGAATTTGCTGTGAATGAATAAGCATTAAAGTTTGTATTAATAGTCATTAAATTACTCCTTAAAAAATATAATCTCTCTCTGTTTAAATAAAAGTATCTAAACTTTTTCTATTGATAAAATGTAAAGAAACATAATTGTAATTACTATATCTTTTGTTATCTAATACTTTTGTAGCGAAATAATTGGAATATCAGGTAATATTACACTAATTTTCAAGACATATTTAATGCTGTACCTGGGTCTTTAATTAATATTTCCTGTCCAAGATCTTTTACCTAATCATTAGAAAATAACTTATCATCAAATTAGACAATTGCCTTTGTAATTAACCTGTAAATTGCTTAAAATATCGTGCAGGATTAATTAAACAATTTTTATTTTTTCTATTTATCTTTAAAAATAAATAAAAATATGTTATATTAATATGAGCACATAGAGAGTAATCATTTTCTGGACGACTTGAAGGTTTAGATAAAGTAAGATATTAGTATTATTAGAAGTATAAACTTTTTTAAATTAAGTCATACATTATTCCTTAAGCCTATCTTAACAACATTAGTTACTTTGTAAAAGTATTTTTTACTTTAAATATGTGAAAAATTAAAGATTGTTCAATGTTACACTGTTTATTTAACCTGTAATGCACTTTTATATTATATAAAAATCTTTATCAATAATGTTTTTGACTAATTACCTTAAGACAACTCGATATTAAACTAGATAACCATATGTATAAAGGCAAAAATTACAAAAAGTTAAAAATGTTAAAAAACATAAACCTCTTGTACTATGGGTGTTCAGTTTTGAATCTAGATCAGAAATGTAAAGGATTGTATAGACCTGAAAAACCCCATGTCAACTAAATAAAAGCTGCATGCCTATAAAAAATTCAAAATAAGTGCTTGGTCATGAATGTTTTTTATATTAATTTAGATCTCGCAGTGCAAGTTAAAAATTTTTTTATTAAAGTATTGACATCTATCAACCACTAGACTAATATGATTGATACTTTCAAAAAAAGAAAGCTTTGCAAGTAATTCATTAAAATATATACCGAACCTTGAAAACTGAATAGCTAGGAATTATATACATTCCGTTGATTCAAAATAAAACAGTTCAGGTAAAACTCAAAGTTTACTTAGATTTTAATTCTGCCTATTTAGGCAAGAATAATATAAGTTTAAACGACAATGGAGAGTTTGATCCTGGCTCAGGACGAACGCTAGCGGTGTGCTTAATACATGCAAGTCGAACGGGGTTTGCTTCGGTAAACCTAGTGGCGGACGGGTGAGTAACACGTAGGAAATCTGCCCTTTAGCGGGGGATAACGTCGGGAAACCGTCGCTAATACCCTATATATCATAAGCTGAAATGTTTATGATGAAAGTTCCGGCGCTAAAGGATGAGCCTGCGTCTGATTAGCTTGTTGGTAGGGTAAAAGCCTACCAAGGCGACGATCAGTAGCTGGTCTGAGAGGATGATCAGCCACAATGGGACTGAGACACGGCCCATACTCCTACGGGAGGCAGCAGTAGGGAATTTTGCGCAATGGGCGAAAGCCTGACGCAGCAACACCGCGTGTATGATGAAGCCCTTTACGGGTGTAAAATACTGTCAGAGGGGACGAATTTTGACTGTACCCTCAGAGGAAGCATCGGCTAACTCCGTGCCAGCAGCCGCGGTAAGACGGAGGATGCAAGCGTTGTCCGGAATCATTGGGCGTAAAGAGTTCGTAGGTGGCATATCAAGTCTGGTGTTAAAGACCGAAGCTCAACTTCGGCGTGGCGCTGGAAACTGGTAAGCTGGAGCATAGTAGAGGCAAGGGGAATTCCCAGTGTAGCGGTGAAATGCGTAGATATTGGGAGGAACACCAGTGGCGTAAGCGCCTTGCTGGGCTATTGCTGACACTGAGGAACGAAAGCCAGGGGAGCGAATGGGATTAGATACCCCAGTAGTCCTGGCCGTAAACGATGGATACTAGGTGTAGTGGGTATCGACCCCCGCTGTGCCGTAGTTAACGCGCTAAGTATCCCGCCTGGGGAGTACGCACGCAAGTGTGAAACTCAAAGGAATTGACGGGGGCCCGCACAAGCGGTGGAACATGTGGTTTAATTCGATGCAACGCGAAGAACCTTACCAGGTCTTGACATCTAAGGAACCTCTAAGAAATTAGAGGGTGCCTGCTTCGGTAGGAACCTTAAGACAGGTGGTGCATGGCTGTCGTCAGCTCGTGTCGTGAGATGTTGGGTTAAGTCCCGCAACGAGCGCAACCCTCGTG